>UMGV01072072.1_pt1 | contig 27901 bp, 17 predicted proteins | sample 1965361 | NCBI WGS metagenome assembly UMGV01 (sample SAMEA4836081, study PRJEB28245) | human gut metagenome | biome: gut microbiome; material: fecal sample | place: Denmark | collected 2008
ATGCTCAAACGGCTTGAATTCTAAATCCGAAACTTGAGTACGTATCATTAAACTCGGCATAAGCCACTGTTTGCGGATGATCAAAAGTGAGCGTGGTAATGCTTTTGTTCTCCAAGGTAACAATGGCTTTGGCATACTTCACCTCGCCCTTTACCACAAACGTTACCTCGGCAGCCTTGCCTGTCCACGTTGCAGTAGCGTCGTCAAAACCTTCGGCAGTAAGATGTGATAAGCCCTCGCCATCAACAAACTGTATCTTTACAATGCTTTTTGTTGCTGAAAAGGTGAGCGATTTGTTACCAATATAGGTTTTGGTCATGTACTTATCGGCAGCAAAAAGTGCGTTGTCCGACTTCATCGTCACGCCCTCTTTCTCCACTTGGTCAGCACCTGCTTTACCTTTCCAGTCGACCTTTACATTTTTACCTTTATCAACACCAGCCACAAACTCAACCTCAATGGCGGTTTGTGCTACACTACTTATGCCTACCAGCATCAGGGCCAGCATAAGCAAAAACTTAATTTTTCTCATCTTTTATTATTTACTTTATTGTATATTATCTTTCAGACTCATGTTCTTATCAGCTCAGCCACACGGCTTTGCTGCTTGCTAAAACAATACTAATATAATAATGTGCAAAATTACAAAAAAAGACAAACATATGTTTACCTTTTTTAAACAAGATACTAAAAAAAGGCCTAAAACACGTGCATTTGAACAATAATAGCAACAAAATAAACATCATTTTCTACGCAACTAATGAGGAAAAAGCGTATATTTGCAGGTGTAGAGAGATATCATTAAAAAAGACATAACACTATGAAACATAACATCATTGCCCTTACTGCCGCCATGCTGTTAGCCAGCTGCGGCACCTATACCGGCCAGGGGGCATACACCGGAGCATCGTTTGGTTCAATATTAGGTTCGGCCATTGGTGGTATTAGCAACGGCCCACGCGGTAGCGACATCGGCACCATCGTGGGTATGGCTGGCGGAGCCATCATTGGCGGCGTTATTGGGCAGCAAGCCGACCAGCAGCGGCAAGCCGACCTCGCCCAGTATCGTAACGATAAAGCCGAGCGAGCAACACGTCGCAACAACGGCAGCAGATATTATAATAACGATGGCGGAAGCGATAATTATGGTAACTACGGCGGAAACAGCAACTATAACAACTATGATGGCAGCAATTATAACGACAGCGACAATGTGATTGACCCCACAAACAGTGGCGACGACCGCCTGTACGATTTCTCGTCGTCTGACTATACAGGCACCTACAGCGCCCAACAGCCGTTCACACAGATGCCTGCCTCGTCGAGCGTTGACGACCTGTTACAAGGCATGAAGTATGCCCCGCACATCGAGATACGTAACGCCCGCATTGTTGATGCCAACCAAGACAACATCATCAGCCGAGGCGAACTGTGCAAAGTGATATTCGAGGTGTATAACACAGGCCAAAACACCTTGCACGACATTCAGCCCACCGTGGTAGAGGCCACTGGCAACCGACACCTCTTTATCTCGCCGGGCATGCACGTCGAGCAACTGCAACCAGGTGCGGGCATACGCTACACCGCCATGCTGAAAGCCGACAACCGCTTGGGCGACGGCATGGCCCACATCTGCCTATCAGTGGTGCAAGGCGAAAACGCCATTTCAAAAGTAACCGAGTTTACGGTACCAACAAGCAAAAAGAAAATAAAGTAATAGATTGACAATCACCATATTAACACAAAACAAGCAGTTATCAACGCTTCAAAAGCCATGCTTTCACATCACAATAAGCATTGGTTCAGAGGCCCAATAGGCGGTACTTGCCTCAGTACTTGCTTGAGATTACTCCAGTACTTGCTTGAGATTACTCCAGTACTTGGCCGAGATTACTGCAGTACTTGATGGAGATTACTGCAGTACTTGGGCCAAGTACTGAGCCATACAATTTCTATCTTGCTCGCAAAGCTTTGCATGCTTGCGTTTCATAACTACATTGTTTTAAAGAAGCGCCAATGAGCATGAATGATACAAGTAGGACGGTGGTCTCCGCGCCACGTCCTCCAGCAACCAGCCAACGATGTCCAGCACTCAGGAAACAAAGGAGTGAGCAAGTTAGCATATCCGCTATTATAATAAGTTATAGGAGTATTAAAAGTGAAGTAGATAGAGAAGAAAAGTACGATTTCTGTATCGTTATTTGGAAACAATATATTATCTTTGTACCATAATTCAAAATGAAATGGGCATCAACAAACCAAAAGTGGTGTTGACAGAAGAAGCACAAGCCTTTTTGGATGCGCAGCCATTCAAGGCTCAACAGAAAATATACTACAATATCTTCAAGGTTGAGGAGGGAGTGATGAAAGTTGACATCTTCAAGAAACTGGAAAATACCAATATATGGGAGTTTCGCACTCTCTACAATGGTATCTGCTACAGACTTTTCTCCTTTTGGGACACTGAGGAAGAAACTTTGGTTATTGCCACACATGGCATAATCAAGAAAACTCAGAAGACACCACTAAAGGAGATTGCTAAGGCTGAAGAGATAAGAAAAGAGTATTTTAACAATAAAAAGAAATAGCATTATGGCACAAATGAAATTGATACCAGCAGACGACATGAAAGATAAACTTTGGGGTAAAAGAGGTACACCAGAGCGTGAAGCAATGGAAACCAAACTCAAAGAAGATGTAAACGCCTATATTGTTGGCGAAGCCATACGCAAGGCTCGATTGGCACAAAACCTCACACAAGAACAACTTGGTGAGCGTATCGGTGTGCAGCGTGCTCAAATTTCAAAATTAGAAAAAGGTACAAGTGTTATCACATTACCAACAATGAGCCGTGTATTTCAAGCATTAGGCATAGCGACAGCAACCCTTGATTTGGGTATTGCAGGAAAGATTGCGTTGTGGTAAAATGACGGTTAGATTGTGCAATCTTGGTAGGATTGTATAAGAGTTATGCTATTGCATTGATACCCAACACGTGTTGTTTTGAGGTTACTTGAAATGTTCCCATAATGAGAATACAAAGACAAATATTGTAGGCAAAAGATTAACAAAATGTTGATTTTTGTTCACGAATTTTCTTTTTACGTTGGTTTTGCGTAGAATTATTCGAGTTCTTTCTTTAATGACAGGACTTTTTGCTAATTTTGCGTGGCAATATATAATGTATTGATTCAATTTCGTTCATTAGAGTTACAAGTAATCAGAATGTCAAACCTTTAAAAATAGAATAAAGTCCAACATGAGATTCTCTCATTAGTTGACAAACGAAACAGAAAGAAATTATAGAACTTTGAGTGGAAAACGATAACGTTTTTCCGTTTCCTCCAAAGAGTTTTAAACTCCACTCTACCATTGATTTGGCAAAAGGAGTCAAGTATTTAACTTTGAAGGAAGTGCTTTAGTTCGACATATATATACATGAGCTGTCGCTCTTGTTCTCTTATCTGAAAACGGCCAATTAGAGGATGCACGAGAATAAGTTTGCGATTGGTTCACGTCCCGTATAGGAGCGTGACCTTTCGTCCTACTTGTTTGTGCATAAGGTGCTTGGCCGTACCTCAGATAAGAATAAGTAATCGGACTAGGTTACGCCCCTTCTCTTATTCTTATTGCAAGATGAAAATATTGTACAATTTAATATTTGCTCTCTTAACGGTAATCGTTATGGGGTCGTGTGCTGCACCGACCTATTTAACCCCCACTATTCAAAAGGGATATTTGACTAATAAGGGTACTTTCTCGGTTCAGAATATGGACCAACAAGGAAAAATCGAGCCTCAATCTTTAACGGCGCATTATGAAGGCTTTGATGTCAAATACAAGATTGCAAGTAATTTTTTGATCTCTTTTGAAATTAGAAACAACACAAATAAATCGCTTATTATAGACAAGTCCAAATGTTATGTCTTATACAATGGTTATTCAACAGATTTGTTCAAAGATGTACGTTCCTCTCGTAGTACAACTTTCAACAATGTCCAAGATGCCATTAATAATGTACAAACAAGTGATGCGAGCGTAACCATGACCATTCCACCATATTCCAAATGGCAATTGCCTTTGGACGAGTCAAATGTGCGTAATCTGCACAGCCTGCCTCCTTTTATGAAAGAATTAGGAACTCATCCACTACAATCTTATGACAATCCTGAATCAGTGGAATTTGTAATTCCTTACACTTTTGACTATTCCCTTACAAAATGGAATACGTCTCGAAATAGAGTTTATGTTTCCAATGTTGAAGTTACAATGGAGTCTAAATCTGCAACAGAGACTCCATATATGCAGGATTTGTCAAGTTATAGCTTTGGAAAAGTATTTACCAAATCAATGAACAACAAGAATGAGGTAGATATGATAAATGAACAGAATATAAGAAAATGGAAAAGCCACTGTCATTCAGTTAACGCTAGTCATGCCTTTTGGGGAACACTATTTTGTTGGACAATATGGGGGCCTATATGGGCGTGGGGTAAAAACATAATTTGTAAGGAGGAACACAAACCTTACATCTATAATTCTGATGGTAGTAAAAAAGGAGTGTATCAAAAGAATATCAACTATAAAGCAGATTATTGATGGATTAAATTTATGTAATGGCAATAATGATTTTTTTGGGAACAAGAGCATTATTGCCATTATTCTGATAGAATAGTTTTTACTTTTCCACATACACACACATACATCAAACTACAAAATTGTTAATGGGCGTTTACGTTCTACGACTTTTAAGATATTGAGCTTTTCTTCACTTACAACCGTTTGGTTAGAGACAAAAAAGCGTGGATACTCTTTGCCTAAAGTTGGCAATTGAGCATCCACGCTTTTATTGTTACACCCTTTAGGGTTTCACTTTTTATTGTTTAAGCCTCGTTAGCGCGAGGCGTTAGGTGTATAGTTGGCCGTTAATATCTTATCGTTGGTAACACCCTTGTTTGTGGCAGATGCAGGATGTTTCGCAGCATTATGATGTTTGGCCAGTGTCGTCGTGTTCTTATGTTGCACCTCTGGTTTCAACCAGCTGGCGCCACTGAACGCAAGATTATCAGTGTATTCGAAATCGAGCTCGGGCAATGACAGTGGGTCTGGTTTATAGGGAACGTGTAGTTTTTCTACCACCTCTACCTTTACCATTGCCACGCCTTGTGTAAGCATGCCCAACTCTTTGGCGGCTCCCCACGACAAGTCGATAATGCGTCCGCGTTTAAACGGTCCGCGGTCGGTAACACGTACCACCACTTCTTTGCCGTTAGAGGGATTGGTCACTTTCAGCAGTGTACCAAAAGGGTGTGTTTTGTGCGCGCAGGTAAGGCTGTCGTGATGCAGCTTTTCACCATTGCTGGTGCGAGCACCAGTGGCACGCTTCGAATAGAACGATGCCTTGCCCGTTTGCTGCTTCTTTGCCTCACGGCTTTTGTGTTGTGCACCAGCCTGAGCAAGGCCCGTCATTAATGCAATTACAATTAAAAATAATACTTTAAACTCTGTCTTCTTAAAAATCTTTTTAATGATCACGTTTAAAAAAGTTTGGTTAAACAGGGTGTGTGTGGTTACACGATGCCCTGAGCCATCATGGCGTTGGCCACTTTCATAAAGCCAGCCACGTTTGCGCCCTTCACATAGTCGATGTATCCATCAGGCTGTGTTCCGTACTTGACGCATTGCTCATGGATGGAGTGCATGATATAATGCAGCTTTTCGTCCACCTCGTTTTCGCTCCAGTTTAAGCGAATGGCATTCTGTGTCATTTCCAGTCCCGAGGTTGCCACACCGCCAGCATTGACGGCCTTCCCCGGCGCGAAGAGTTGATGTGCTGCCACAAACTTGTCAACGGCTTCGGCGGTACAACCCATATTCGACACTTCGGCCACACACATAGTACCGTTGTCGATGAGTTTTTGCGCGTCGTTGCCGTCCAATTCATTCTGCGTGGCGCACGTGAGAGCAATGTCCACCTTTTGTCCCCAAGGCTTCTCGCCGGGGAAGAATGTGGCGCTGCTGTATTCGTCGGCATACGGCTGACAGATATCGTTACCCGAGGCCCTTAATTCGAGCATAAAGTCAATCTTTTCGCCGCTGATGCCTTCGGGGTCATAGATGTATCCGTCGGGACCGCTGATGGTTACCACCTTGGCACCCAGCTCAGTAGCCTTCTTTACGGCTCCCCATGCCACATTACCAAATCCGCTCACGGCAACGGTTTTGCCTTCGAGCGACAGGCCGCGTGTGGCCAGCATCTGTTTTACAAAATACAGCGCACCGAAACCAGTGGCTTCGGGTCGGATTTTCGATCCTCCCCATTCAAGACCCTTTCCAGTAAGCACGCCTCCCCACTTGTGGGTAAGCTTTTTATACATGCCGAAGAGGTAGCCTATCTCGCGGGCTCCTACGCCGATATCGCCGGCGGGCACGTCTTCATCGGGTCCAATATTGCGGTACAGCTCGGTCATGAACGCTTGACAGAAGCGCATAACCTCAGCATCTGACCGCCCACGTATAGAGAAGTCGGCACCACCTTTACCGCCACCCATGGGCAGTGTGGTAAGTGCGTTCTTGAATGTTTGTTCAAATCCGAGGAACTTGAGAATAGAGAGGTTTACCGAAGGATGGAACCTCAATCCGCCTTTATACGGGCCAATGGCATTATTGAACTGCACGCGGTAGCCAATGTTTACATGCACCTCGCCTTTATCGTCGGTCCATGGCACGCGGAACGTGATAATACGTTCAGGCTCAACCAGTCTTTCAATAAGTTTTGCTTTTTCAAATTCGGGATGCTGATTATATACATCCTTAATTGACAGCAACACTTCTTTTACAGCCTGAATATATTCGGGCTCACCCGGATGTCTACGCTCCAGGTCTTGGATAATTTTCTCAACGTCCATAGTAGCAATCTTAGTTAGTATATTATAGTAAAAGGTCAGGTATTTGTGACTTTATGTAATGATCACGGTGCAAATGTAGTCTTTTTCTCTTTTAACGCCAAATATTTTTGCAGTATTTCACTTTTTTTAGTTGCATAATGGCTTGTTAATGTTTAATTTATCGCACAGGCACCCCCTTATATGTTCGAGCACAGCCTTTAATTGTTGTGCCAGTTGTTCGCGCTCGTTGGGTGCCGTAGATGCAATATTAGCAGGCGTGATTGGCCAAAAAACATCGTGTTGCTGGGGCATGAGCATGGTGAGCAGTGGCAACGCTTTATGTGCCGCCTTTGCCACCTTATTTATATAGGCGGTGTGGCGTTCTTCCTCTGGCACGTCGTTGCTGGAAGAAGGCACGTTGTTGCAGGAAGAAGGTGTAAGAATCGCCAAATATTCGTCCAGCGCCTTAAGGGTTTGTGTAAGGATGTCGCGTTCAGCCTCGACATCGCCCTCGGCAAAAGCTGTAAGCGGAGCAAAGAAGTCGGGGGCGCTGTCGGTCTCGGTTTCGGGTGCCACGTCGTTCGGCACAAAAGGCTGCCTTGTGATCTGTGTGAGTGTGGCTGCCAGCGTGTGCATTGAGAAGGGTTTCAGCAAACAGGCATCAAAGCCCGCTTGACGCAGGCTGGGCACCATGCTATCGTCGTGCGCTGTCATGGCCACCACCTTCATGTGGCTGTGGTCGATATGACGTATGAGGTCGGTGCCCGACATTTCTGGCATCTCTATATCGGTAAACAGCACGTCGGGGTGTTGTGTTGCGATGTTTTCCAGCGCCTCGCTCACGTGCTGCGTGGCGAGCACCTTCAGTGGTGTGCCCCCCAACTGTGCCAGCATCTCGCCCAGCAATTGCAGTTGCAAGGCATCATCGTCAAGAACTAACACGGTTAGCCCTTGTCGTGCCGTAGATGATAGCTTAGGAGCGGGCGTAGCCGCTCTGGGGGTTGAAGCCTCAACTTGAGGCACTACCTTCATGGGCAAGCGCACCGTAAAGGTAGAGCCCTTGCCCACTGTAGATGTAACACGAATGGTTCCGCCCAGCAGTTGCACGGTCTCGCGCGTGATAGACAGGCCCAGACCTATGCCCTCAATGCCTTGAGCACCAGGCAAACGGGTAAAGGCATCAAACACACGTTGTTGCTCGTCAGAGGTCATGCCACGGCCCGTATCGGTTACGGCCAGCGTCAGCCAGCCAGCGACCAGGCGTAAGGTGATAGTCACCCCACCCTCGTCAGTATATTTTAGAGCGTTGCCCACCAGGTTGTTCAATATTTGTTTCACGCGGAATGCATCGGCTCTACACATACGTTGTGCCCCCTCGTCGGCATCGGTATGCAGCGTTAGGTTCTTGGTTTGTGCCATGGGGCGCATCTCGCCCACCACCTCATTGGCTAAACGTAGCGGCACAAACGACACGTTATGCAGTTCGGCCTTTCCGCTTTCTAACAAATGATAATCGAGCAAGGCTGTCACCAAACGATGCAGATGAGAGGCCGAACTGCCTATGTTGTTCAGATATCCTGTGGCCTTAGCGCCTTGCACATAAGGTTGCAGCAGTTCGATAAAGCCCGCGATTGATGCCGCTGGCGCCTTGATGTCGTGCGTGATGGTGAGCAAAAGGCGCTCGCGTTGCTGCATCAGTTTTTCGGTCTCGGCTTTGGCCTCAACAAGGCGCTGACGGTGTAGGCGGTCGCGACGCACATCGCGCAAGATGTAGGTGAGCAAGATGGCGGCAGAACCAATGGCCATCAACGCCAGCAACACGATACGAAGGATGGCACCTTCGCGCGAGGTCATCGATTGGTCGACGGCTTTTCGTAAGGCTCGTTGCTCTGACTTTTGTATATCGCGCAGCAGCTGTCCGGTGCGGTCGGCAACCACCAAGCTAACCTGTTGCAGACGACGGTAGCGACTGGTAACGGCATCTTGACGGCGGTTTGAAGCTTGCTTCTCGGCCAGCTGTATATCGGCCAGCACATGGGCCACCGAGTCGGCAATATCTATGGCTTGCTGCATGCTGTCGGCCTGGGCCTGATGGGCAATGGTTGTGATGCCCACCGTGTCGGCATGCTGTCGGCGAAAGGCATCGCCTAACCTACGAAAGAAGCCTCGCTTGCTGCGTTCAACCTCATACACTGTTTCGTGTCGCAACACGTTACCAGTGGTTTTGGGATGGATAACCACCGAGTCGCGCCCATCTTGCAACGCCTCTACCCTACTGCGATAATAGGCTTCGCGATGGTCGGCGCCCAGCAGTTCGGTCACCTTTTGGGTGTTGTCGCGTTTTTGCTGCATATATACCAATAAGGTGTCGACACGCTTGCGCTGGTTGCCCGCCACCAACAGCTGGCGTAGCTGCTGCGCTTTGGTCATCACCTCGGTGAGCGAACGGTCGAAGTGTGGCCACGCCTCGGCATTGCCCAGTAGCACGGCGCGCTCGGCATTGCTGGTTTCGAGCATAGCACACACCAGGCTGTCAACCACATCGCGGCGGTGCACCATCTGGTCAGAGGCTTGGTTCACGGCCACAAGCGAACGGCTATTGTCGTAGGTCATCCATGTCGACACTACAAGCACACATGCCAGCACACCATAGCCTGCCCATATTTTTGCTTTTATTCCGAATTTCTTCATACCGTAAAAAATGTATCGTCAACACCTTATGACGATGGGGTTATCATTCATAGTGCAAAGATAACGATCCTTGCGCAAGTATGCAAATTATGCATTAACCGAAAGCGCAAGACGCTGAACATGGGGCATAGAAACAAAAAAAATGCCGCCTACACGTTTCGTTAACGAGCCGTGTGGGCGACAATTATCATTTAGACAAACTTTATACGGGGAAATAGGAAACCTATCTTTTACTCGGCAGGAGCTTCAGTAGCGGGAGTTTCCTGTGCGGGAGCTTCAGTAGCGGGGGTTTCCTGTGCAGGAGCCTCAGTAGCGGGAGCCTCTTGTGCCGGAGTCTCAACAGCGGGAGCCTCTTGTGCGGGAGCCTCAACAGCGGGCTGTTCAGTGGCGGGTGTTACCGAGTCGGTACTGGTGATAACCGTATCTATGGGCGCTGCGCCAGTCTGGTTCATTACATACTCGTGAGCAAAAGCGTTGCTTACTGATACCATAACGATTGATGCGATAGCTGCAAAAAATAACTTTTTCATATGCGTTGCGTTTTTAAATTAATAATGTTACTTTGTTTTACTTTTTGAACATTGCAACGTTTGTTGTTGTTTGTTGTTGTAACTTGTTGCGCCGTTCACTTATCATAGTGCAACCAGCGTGCCAAACATAACTGAAAAAGTTTAAGTCATTGATAATCAACTCATATACCGCATACCACACCAAAAACGTGAGTGTAGAAAGTGTGGAAGATGTGTAGAAACATTCCACACTTTTCTGTGGAAGGGTGTGGCGAGGAGCTACGACATTCCCCACTTTTCCATCTTGTTATAGATGGTTTTGCGGTCGATGCCCAGCAATCGGGCAGCCTTGGCCTTGTTGCCACCTGTTTGGCGCAAGGCCTCTTCTATGCGCTGGCGCTCATCGGCCTCGTTATGAAGCGTGGGCACAGCGTTTTGGCGCACAGGGCCCATGGCCTGTTGCAACTCGGCAGCCGTTATCTGTCGGCCACGCGCCAACAACACAGCACGCTTCATCACATTATTTAGTTCGCGTAGGTTGCCTGGCCACGAGTGCTGCACCAACAGTTCGGCAGCGGCAGCATCAAGGCCATCAACCTGTCGTTGCAGTTCAGCATTGGCTTGACGAATTAATAGGTCGGCAAAGAGGAATATGTCGTTACCGCGCTCGCGCAACTGGGGCATATATATCGTAAACTCGTTGATGCGGTGATACAAATCTTCGCGAAAACGGCCTTCGGCCACAGCCTGTTCAAGGTTCTCATTGGTAGCACACACCAAGCGTATGTCTACCTTCAGTTCGCGGTCACCACCCACAGGGCGTATGCAACGCTCTTGCAAAGCACGCAACAGTTGCACCTGAACATCATAACTCAGATTGCCCACCTCGTCAAGAAACAGGGTTCCACCATTGGCTACCTCAAAAGCGCCACGCTTGTCGGCATCGGCACCCGTAAACGCACCTTTCTTATGGCCAAAAAACTCTGAGGCGGCCACATCTTTTGGTATCGCACCACAGTCGAGCGCAAAGAAGGGTTTGTCCTTGCGCGCACTGAGCTCGTGTATGCGGCGCGCCACATACTCTTTACCAGTACCGCTGGCGCCAAGGATAAGCACCGACATGGGGGTGGGCGCCACCAGTCGAACATAGTCGTATAGCTGACGCGAAGCTTCGCTCCTGCCCTCTAAATATTTTGGCACTAAGGCCGAGTCCGAGGCATTGGCCGTAGTGTATGAAGCGGCAGCATTGGTTGAAGAGACCGAAGCAGAAGTATGAGGTGAATGACATGAATGACTTGAAACAGAGGTAGAGGCTGCCGAAACGGGAGCCGATGCTGCCGACACAGCCTGAGAAACAGGTGTTGCGGCCGACGCTGCTTGCAAGGCATCGTTTATCTTTTGCAGCAAGATGTCGGGCTGCACAGGCTTGGCTATATAGTCGGCAGCTCCCGACTTCATCGCCAGCACCGCGTTCTGCACTTCGGCATAATGCGTCATCACAATGAAGGGCACCGCAATATTGCGTTTACGCATCCAGGTGAGCAAGAAGAGGCCATCGTGGTCGGGCAGACGAAGGTCAGAAAGTATCAGGTTTACACTGTCGGCCCCTCCCTCTGTCAGCCATCGGGCGGCGGCTCCTACATTGGTAACCTTGTCTACATCGAAACCTTTTTTCTTAAGCCATGTTTGCAGCATTGTGCCAAAGGCCAGGTCGTCTTCCACTATCAATATCTGTTTCATCTTACGTATCGTCTTTTTTATGCTAACGTTCTTTGAACAATATTACTGTATGCAAAGTTACAAAAGTAAGCAAAGAGCTTTATTAATAGTTAGTGATCAGAAGGTGTGTTACCTTCTTATCGTTTCTGTTCATAAAACTAACAAGATACTCTTTGTCAAACGTACGAATATTTATACCTTCTTTGTTATACAAATTATAGATGAATTCGGTATTTTTTATCACCAACATCCATTTGGCTCTACACTCGTTTATCATATAATGGGCAAGGCGCTCTTGGTCAGTTTTCGTAAAAGCATTTTGAGCATAAGTACTAAATTCGCTATCATAGGGTGGATCAAGAAATACGAAGTCGGTTTCAGTGGGTTCAACCGTTCGAAGAAACTCTTCAAAATCAAGATTATATATTTTAGTATCAGCAAAATGATTGAGCAACGGTTTTGAACGATAATAGTTCAACTTCTTGTTCATCAGTTTGCTATTATATGCAATACCACCATAAGGCACATTAAAGTCGCCCTTTTTACTATAACGAAACATTCCGCTATAAGCATAATTACGCATAAAGAAGAACAATGCACAATGCAACATCATATTGCTTTCTGCTATCGTCTTATCATTATACATATGCCTATAATTCATGTAAACGGCGCTCTTTATGGCTGTTTCAATATTATCTAACAAGTCATTATCTGGCAGAAGGTGCTTCTCCATTTCAAGTTCGTTCATTCTTGACATCTTCCTAAAAAGGTTGGTTTCCATTTCCTTGACAAGAATACAAGAATAAGAGTAAAACTCTTCACCGATAATATGCAGAATATCTTCTTTCTTGTTCATACAAAACTGATGAACAAACGTCTTTAACTCGTCTTTATTTATTTCTTTATTTCGATAACGAAGGTATGTTTCTACAAGGACCTTATTATTATTAAAAAACAACACAGCATTTTTCCAAGAGGCATCCATTCGCTCAGCATAATGAAAGAACGCGGGGTGAGATGTTGCTATGCTTTTATATAAAGAAATTAGTTCTGACGAGAAATCGTTTATATGATACTCTTTTGCCCTAAACGCCATAAAGACAGAACCGCCCCCCACAAAAGGTTCAAAGAAGCGTGTAAACTTTGGAGCATTGGGAAGAATATATTTCAACTCTTTTTCCTTACCACCAGGCCATTTTATAATGGGTTGCAAACCCGTTGGTGAGTTATCAATACGCATTGATACATCTGGCTTCGTGTCAAAAAAGATATTTAGCTCAGCCGATGACGTTTGGCATGGCATTAGCATATCACGAACCATTGTCGTATCATCGTTATCTTTAATTTTATATGTTTTTGACATTTGATGGAACAAGTTATTTGTTTGAAGTGCGACATCAATTCTTTTCTTGGCCGCATTGTAATAGGTTTCATTTATCTCAACGCCTATAAATCGCCTATTAAGATTTAATGCTGCAACACCAGTAGAACCTACACCCATGAAAGGGTCAAAAATAATATCATCCTCATTTGAGGCTATTTCTATCATCTTTTTTAAAATAGAAACAGGCTTTTGGGCAGGGTGCTTCGGATTGCTCAACCTTTCTGGGCGCATACATATCGGTGTTTCAATAAAATTGTGCATCTCTGCCTGAGAAATAAAATTCCATGTATGTTTTTTATTCCAACATGTAAAAATCATTTCACAACTATTTAAAAACCCCGCTTTAAAAATTTTAGGTGCAGGATTTGTCTTATGCCAAATCATAAAATTTGAAGTATCAAACTTATGGTCAAGGCTATTGTACCAACGTCCTAACTGATTGTATGAGGTAAATATAAACAAGTTTCCTGTGGGTTTGAGTATTCGTATAAATTCATCGGCCCATTCTTCAGGATTAAAATCAACCATATCCCAATCTGCCACATCATTATTCATAGCAGTTCGTCCTGGCAACGGAATGTTACCAGTAGAGTGCTGTCCCAAATTGTATGGTGGGTCAGTTAATATAAAATCAATTGAGTTGTCAGGAATTCGTTTAATAATTTCCTTACTATCTCCTCGTAAGACACATCTACGCCAATTAGGATCTTTCATTATGAATTAGGAAGATAAGCGTGTTTTATTTCATCTAACGCTTCATTGATAAAGTGAGCATTCTCCTTGTAAGCATCAATTACGATGTCATATCCTCGTTCTGATTTGCAAACTAAGTTCCAAAAGTTTCGACTGATACACAGTTCATCTTCACAGAAGAATTGTCGCACACGTCCTTGTGTCCACGGTTTGCCTTCACCATAACGATTATATGCCGTAGCAAAAAGTATCTTTACATTTTCTTCTCCCAGTTTATTCGTTAAGATGCAATATTGCTCAAGAAGGGCTTCTTTTTCTGAACGTGCTTTTTTATTATCAAGATCGCCTCCTATTTTCAATTCTATTAGGTAATGCATACCCGTCTCTTTATCAAGAAGATAGTAATCGCTCTCATGACGTTTCGTTTCTGCAGTACCCGTCATTTGCGATATGCCTCGATAATCTTCTACCATTGGGGTTCGGCGATTGTTATTTCTTTTATACTGCTCAAGCAGTTCTGCTATATAGTCGGTTTGTTCTTTATAAAGCGTTCCTTCAACATGTTGACTAACCTCATAATTAAGTTCGGCTATACTAATGGCCATACTTTCAAGCATATTACCTAAGGAACTATCCAGAGAACGAGCCAGCGCTGAATAATATTGTATTTCAGGGCCTAACGCGGCTATAAAAACGTTGTGTATCTTCATATTAATCACACCATTTTCATTATTTACCTCAGCAAGATGACGCATTGAAAAGCCATTAGCATATGCCTTCACAGCGCTACTTACAATACTGCGTATAGCTCTTTCTTTGTTGATTATTTCTGACATAGTCGATTATTTAGAAGCATTTTAATGTTGTCAACATAAGAACAACACATTGGTTTGTTCTCAAAACATCATTGACGATTATTAAATCGTGGCGTAAAGTTATAAAACTAATCTTAAAATCGAGCATAATCTGTGAATAATCTTTGAAAAAAGGTGCAATAGGTGACACATAGAAGAGATATTGTCGTTCTATTATAACCTTTTAGAAGTTTACACCTTACAGACATTCAATTGAGGGCTATTACACACAAAAAGTAGAAAAAAGAAAGGAAAAACGTTTGTTTTTCAGATATTATGTTTATCTTTGCCACATATAACGCTACATTTTGTCATATTCTTGCAATCTTAAAGCGACACGTAACAAGGAATAAAGAGAAATACTACCAAAACAGTAAAAACATACCATAAATATTTACAACTATGCTGAAAGGTTTACACACATTTCTCGCGTCATCACTGACCGTTGCTGCCCTGACCTTTGCTGCACAAGCACAGGCCCAGAGCTACCTCGTGAACGAAGGCTTCGAAGGCGAAGGGTTTCCACCCGCAGGATGGAAGGTGATAGATGCCGATGGCGACGGCCACTGCTGGCAAATAGCCAAGCGTGGCATGGCTACACTGAACGGTAATCAGATAGCCATCTCCTACACCGTTAACCCTGAAAACGCCGATGCCTATGGCGCACAAGACAACTATCTGGTGTTGCCGCCCATCACCGTTACAAACGACAGTTATAAGCTGATGTATCAGTGCTGCGCACAAGACCAAGACTCGCCAGAAAGCTACAGCGTATTAGTGTCGGAAACAGGCACCGAGGCCGCCGACTTCAAAAAAGAGCTTTTCTCTGAACGCCTTGAAAACGGTTACGACGATGTTTCGCTGCACGCACGCGACCTGTCGCTGGCCGACTATGTAGGTAAAACCATCTACATTGCCTTTCGTCATAAGGGCATAAACTCTTATGCCTTAGGCATTGACGACGTAAAGGTTACCAATGGCCTTGGCCCCATGAAGCCCTCAACCCTGAAAGTTGAAGCAGGTGCCGAAGGAGCCTTAACCACTACTTTAAAGTGGACCAACCCCTCGACCAACGGTGTGAAAGGCAAGCTGATCGCTGTGCAAGCCGAAATATACCGCGATGGCGAGCTCATTGCCACACTGACCGATGGTGTAACACCAGGCGCCACCTCACAATACACCGACACATCAGTGAGCAACGGTAAGCACACCTATGCCGTAGTGGCCAAGACCGACGAGGGCCGCTCGTTGCCAGTATCAATGAACGTGTTTGTGGGTTTGGATATTCCAGACAAGGTTGAAAAATTAACCGTTACCGTAATTGACGGACAAAACCATCTGTCTTGGACAGCCCCCACCACAGGTGCCAATATGGGCTTCATTAAAGCCGATGGCCTTACCTATAAGATATACCGTGTGGTAAACGAGGCACGCACCCTCATTGCCGAAAACGTAGCCACCACAAGCTATGTCGATGTGGCTGCATCGGGCACCGTAGCATCGTATGTCGTGATACCCGTAAACACTGCTGGCGAAGGCAAAGAAGAACAGAGCGGAGAGGTAGTTCACTTTGGAGCCGAATATAAAGACATCAACGTAGCCCCCAACGCCAACGTTGCAAATGGCAACATAGCCCTGCCTTTCGACACACGCAACAGCAGCACCGCCACCGAGATGATGATCTACCCCGCCGACCTGTACCAGGCTGTGGGCAAGATGCAAGGACTGGTGTTTAAAAACAGCTTCTCAGTAGCCACATCAATGACCAAAAACATTAATGTGTATATGGGCGAGACCGACGACGAAGACCTGTCACAGGGATGGATACCAGCCTCTATGCTCACCTCCGTATACAGTGGCCCCGTTACCATGAAGGGCGGACAAAACGACATTAACATACCCTTCACCACACCCTACACCTACACAGGCAAGAACCTGGTGGTGCTGGTAGTGATGGAAGCCCAATTAGGTATGGGCGGATATTTCGACCGCTTCTATGTACAAGCCCAAACAGGCAAGGCCGACCGCACACGCACCCATTCGATATATGGCGAAACGGTCGATACCGAAACGTTGCGTCCAAGCAATGGCACTCTGACCGAAGCGCTGCCCTCAATGCGACTGATTATGGCCGCCGACAACGCTGGTTGTATAGAAGGCAAGGTTACCACCACCGATGGAAAGCCCCTTGCTGATGCTAACGTAACCATACCTGCACAAAACCTCAGCGCCACCACCTATGCCGATGGCAGTTTCCGCTTCTATGTGGTAAAGGCTGGCGAAGAGCAATTGGTGGTTTCGGCTCCCAAATATCAAACCCGTAACCTCACCGTACAGGTAACAGCCAACGAAACCGCTAAGCCCACCATCGCCTTGAACGAACTAACCAAGGTAAACGTGAAAGGACAAGTAAAGCTTGAAGGCGTGGGCGCCACGGCTGGCATCAAAGCCACACTGACGCTGAACGGCGAGCAAACCACCGCTACAACGGCCGCCGATGGCAGCTTTGCACTGCAAGCCTACTCGGCATCCGACTACGTCATCACCTTCTCATCGCCCTTGTTCGACAGTGTTGAAAAGACCTTCAACACCACCACCGACATCACCAACCTTGACATCACCCTACCCCGAAGCCCCATCGCACCACACACCGTAGAGGCAGCAACAGCGGCCGATGGCAAGAGCGTAAACCTTACATGGGGAAAGCCCGAAACACGCACAGGAAAGGTGCAGTGGAGCCGCTGGGGAAACTCAGAAACCCACGACAACCTGGGTGGCGACTACTCGGCAAAAGACTACTATGTAGCACACGCCTACACCGCACAAGACCTGAAAGACTCGTGCATGGTGGGCATGAGCATCACACGTATGCGCGCCTACCTCAACGGCAACGGAACAAAATATACAGCCATGGTATGGCGTGGCACACGTGCCGAACATGAGGTGGCCGACTCGGTAGTAATAAATGTGCCCGAGGGTAAAGAAGGATGGGTAACCGTCGACTTCCCCAACCCCGTTGAGCTGCGTGCCGACGAAAACTATATGGTAGGCGTACACTGTATGCAGGCCGTCGATAACAATTGTGTAGGACAAGGTCCCAACTACTCGAAGGTGAAAAATAAAAACAACCTGAAATGGAGCGACAACAGTGCCTATACCTACGACGGATACTATGCTTGGAACATCTCTGCCTACTGCTCAATACCGGGCAGCAATGGCGAGTATGGCACACCTGTAACCACACTGCAGGCGCCCACCTATAACATATACCGCACCGAAAACGCTGAAGGAGCACCCGACGTGCTGCTGAAAGAGGGCGTTGAAGGCAACACCTACAACGACCCGCAATGGGATGCCACACACCCCGCCACCTATGTTTATAAGGTAGAGGCCGTGTATGCCGACAACAAAACATCGCAGGCAGCCGTATCAGGCGCCATTGAGCGTAAGGCCGACATCGACACTGGCGTTGAGAGCATCATCTCGCCCATAAAGAGTCAGCATCTGCAAGACGCCGTAGAGGTGAAAGTGCGCCTGCACAACTATGGTGAGAAACCCGCTACCAGCGTGCCCGTAGTGGTAGAACTGTCTGACGGACAAAGCCTCAATGCCACCTACAAAGGCAACCTTGTGAAGGGCGAAGGTGCCGACTTTACCGTGGGCACCATAACACTGAAGCCCGAAACCTACTACACCATCAAGGCTTACACCAAGCTTGAGGGCGACGTAATATTGACCGACGATACCGCATCAACGTATCTGCCCAACTACACCGATGTAAACCTGCAGGGCTTCCGCTGGGATGCATACGACTATGTGGGCCTCATCGACTTCCATGCCAACGTGCCTGAAGAAGCTACCTTCGTAACCGAGGTTCGACCCAATGGCAACCTGCTGCAAGCTGGCGAATATGTAGGCGACAAGCTGTATGGCTTCACTGGCAACAACGTGTATGTGCCCCAACAGTTTGTAGCACTCAATACCACCTCGTGGTCGCCCACCTTCAGCGCCAGCACCATGGATTTGGTATTTGATATGACCTACGACTACACCACCAACACCATGTATTCGCTCAGCGTGTTCGACAATCAACAGTCGATAAGCATCGTAAACCTGAAGACTGGCGACAACGACTGGGTAGCCAATACCGACCACGCCTTCTCAACACTGGCATGCAGCCCCGAAGGCAAGCTCTACGCCATTGCCAACGACTATAAGCTGTACACCATCGACAAGACCACTGGCGTATCAACACTGGTGGGCGACCTGGGCATTGACGATGTGCGCCCCCTACACTCGATGACCTTCGACCGCAAGTCGGGCCGCCTGTTCTGGGTACAAAACGGCTTCAACACCGCTGGCAAGCTCTTCCAGATCGACATCACCACGGGCAAGGCACAGCTGCTGGGCACCGTGCGCTATAAGGGTTATCCCACCGAGATTGTAGGCTTGAACATTGCCCCCGACGGGTCAGCCAGTGGCGTACAAACCATCATGGGCAGCAAGGCAAACGATGGCATACAAGCACACATTGATGCTGCCGGACGCATACACGCCAACGTAGCCTTGGCCGCTGGCCAAACCGCCACCATCAACGTTCACAGCCTATCAGGTGCAGCTATAACCACAGCCACCACCACTCAGCCCCACACCGTGCTGAGCACCGCCCTGCAGCCAGGTCTTTACATCATTAACGTAAGCACCAGCGATGGCCGCAATATGAGCGTGAAGGCAAGAAGATAAGCCGAAATGAATATTTATACACTCGGTTTTGCATAAATATACAAAACCGAGTGGTGCCTTTTTACATACAAAAAAGCCAGCCAAGTTACTCAGTTTCGAGCAACCTGACTGGCACTTTTTATTTATATTTACTACTTATCTGTTATAAATACTATCGAGATATCATACTGTTTTATACGTTTTGGGCTTTAAAATATATGGACAAAAAAAAGGGGCTCCGCTGAGTCCCAATCTTTTTTTGTTAACCTTAAATCTAATACCATGAAAAACATTGCAAAGATAAGGATATCGGCGATAATTGCCAAATATTTATCATAGTATTTTTCATCATTACATGGGCATTTTGTTTTATTTAATAATTACCGATGCCATGTGTTAACGTATGTCATTAAGAGGCGTTGCATCGTGACCAGCGCCTTACGACAGCATCACTACTCCCTCTTGCCGCATGCCATCCATCTTTATGCACAGTGGCTTTTCAAAGCGCACATGACGCACATACTTTGTTTCATCAATGGCAGGCATGGCATCAAGAATGTCTTTGCGGAACAAACCTTGTTGCGCATTAGGATCGATGGTAAAATAGCCCACACCAAAGCTGGTGAGGTTCTGGAAGAAGTGGGTGCCCTGACTGGGGTCAACACGATAGTTTTTCAGTGCCACCTCGGCAATAACCTTTGCTGCACTAATGTGTGGCCACTTTACTGGTATGCCCAGCCACGGGTCGCTTGACCCCCATCTACCAGGTCCTACCAGCACATAGCCCTTTCCTTCGTTCAAGAACTTGCGGTTAATGGCTTCAATATCGTCGGCAATGGCGGGATTGTTTACCGCCGTAAAGTCGTCGTCGGTCTTCACATACACCACATCGCACACGTCGTCGCTGATACCGTGCCCCAGCGAGTTGTGCGAACGCAGCAAGCAGCGACTATCGTCAATGGCCGCTACGTCTTCGTCAAGCATCTGCTTGGCGTCAACAATGGGGCGTATCTGCAAGAGGTAAAACTCGCCCGTGCGGTCGTCGTTCAGGTTGCAGGCAAATTCAATCTCTACGGGCCGACGCATGCTCTCGGCTCCACACTTCATAGCCAGCTGCAACAGTTGCGGCAGTGGGAACACGTCTTGCTGCAACACGCCACCAAAGGTAATAACCTTGCGTCCGCCATCATATATGCCATCGCGTATCACATTGTCGTAGGGGTCGTAGGTAGAGGCCAGATAGGTGATTGAGCCATCGTTCACCGCCTCTTTCACCTTCACCTTTACGATGTTAAAGCCATCGTCAACGGTAAAATCGTTACCCACATGAGTGGTATCAAGGGCATAGAAACGTGTTTGTGTTTCGCGCAACGCCGTCTCCAGTTCGCTGGTTTGCAGCACCTGATGCGGGTGATAGGGCGATACGCGCAACGTTTGTCCGCCATCAACGATATATTTTCCCAAGCCCAGTGCCAGCGACACAATGCCATCTTCGGTGCGCTCGTCGCCAATAGGATAATAGTTGAGCGAGCGCAGCACACCCGAAATATTGGGATAGAAGCGCCCATCATACTGCTTGCCCACCACCTGTTGCAGGATGACGGCCATTTTCTCTTGGTCGATAACATTGCTGGTGGCCACCATATAGGCCTTCGAGTCTTTATAATATACCGAGGCATACACGCCCTTAATGGCGCATGCCAGCATTGAAAGCATGGCATACTTATCGTCAAGCCAAGGTATCATATAGGTGCTATATATACCCGCAAAAGGTTGATAGTGGGCATCTTCAAGTAGCGAGCTCGAGCGTATAGCGATAGGGCTATGGGTAGCCTCAAAGAAGGTGAAGAAGTCGGCAATAAGCGAGTCGGGCAACTGTGCCCGCAAGAAGTGTTTCAATATTTCATCGTCAGAGGCATCGCTCAGCGCTATTTGGTACAGGTTATTCTGTTCCATAAAGCGGTCGAACACATCGGTACACAGCACCACTGTTTTAGGTATCTGCACGCTCACGCCAGGAAACTGGTTAAAGTCGGGGTTGCGCTTTATCACACTATCCAAAAACGCCAGGCCACGACCTTTTCCGCCCAACGACCCCTCACCAATGCGGGCAAAGTGTGAGTAGGCATCAAACTTAAGACGGTCGAACACGGCCACCACGCCAATGTTTTTCATGTGGCGATACTGCACAATGGCATCAAAAATAATTTGTCGGTGCGCCTGCACATCTTTCAGTTTGTGCCACGTAACGGTTTTCAAGAAGGCCGACACGGGGAAGATGGCACGTGCCGACAGCCAGCGACTCATGTGGTTGCGTGAGATGTGGTAGAGCATCGAGTCGTCAGGAATCTTAAAGATATTATCTTGCAGTTCCTTCAGGCTATGTATGCGCATAATCTCGGCCTTAGTTTTGGGGTCGCGGAAGATGAAGTCGCCAAAGCCCATGTGTTCTTCCATCATACGGCGCAGGTCAAGACTCATCTTCTTCGAGTTTTTATCGACAAAGCGGAAGCCCTCGGCCTGGGCACGCTCACGGTTTTCGCCCTCCGAGCTTTCCATGATAAGAGGCACATACTCGTCGCGGCTACGTATGGCGCGCAGCAGTTTAAAGCCCGCCTCGGCATCTTTTACACCACCTACGGGGAAGCGCACGTCGCTGATAACGCCCAGCGTGTTGGCAGCATATTTCTTATACAGCGCCATAGCCTCTTCATAGGTGCGAGCCAGCACCACCTTGGGGCGTCCACGCATACGCAGTGTGGCCGTATGGCGGTTTAGCGCCTCGGTAGCGAAGCGCTGGCTTTGTAGCAAAATATAGTTGTATAGGTTTGGCAAGATGCTACTATAAAACCTAATGCTGTCTTCTACCAGCATAATCATCTGCACGCCATCTTCATGAATGTCGTGCTCAATGTTCATCTTGTCCTCAATAAGCTTGATGATAGAAAGAATGAGGTTGGTATTGCCCAGCCAGCAGAACACATAGTCGAAGATGCTGAGGTCTTCGTTTTGTATGCGCCGCGTGATGCCGTGCGAGAAAGGCGTGAGCACCACGCAGTGTATATCAGGAAAGCCCTGCTTAATGTCGCGCGCCACGCTGAAGGCATCGTTATCGGCATTGCCAGGCATACAAATCACCAGGTCGATGTTCATGGTGCGCAAGATGCGGTATGCCTCTTCGGTGGTGCTCACCTGTGTAAAGGTGGGAGGATAACGTAGGCCCAGCTCCATATATTCGTTATAAATTTTCTCCTCCACACGTCCGTCGTCTTCCAGCATAAAGGCATCGTAGGGGTTGGCCACGATGAGCACATTGTAGATGCGTCGCATCATGAGATTGACAAAGGTAACGTCTTTCAGATAAAACTGACTAAACTCTTGGGGTATGTTGCTGTGCGGGTCGCTCATATCGTTTTCAGAAAAGTTTTTAAGTAACACTTATATACGATTGCAAAAATAGGAAAAAAACTAAGAACACAAGGCCGTTATCCTAAAAAATTATTGCGAGGGAAACAAAAAAAGATGTGTTAAAAACGATTGCCCTCTTGTTACGATTTTAGTTATTATTCAGTTGCAGAAAACTCTACATATTCGCTCTTATCACGGTTGCGTTCTATCTCGTCAACGTGTTGCATGACGTTTGCAGGCGGACGCTGGTTCAGGTATTCGTTCTTCATAAAATCCATATACGGTGCCACATGCTCGAAGAACATGCGGTAGCCCTGGCACAGATAGTTTTTGCCAGGATTGCCGTAACAGTCTTTTATGAAACGGTTTTTGGGGCACTCGCCATTACAAGCAAACAGCCACTTGCACTCGCGACATTCTTTGGGCAGCGACTGGCTTTTTAGTTTGCTAAACTGCTGTTGCTGCTTGCCATACAACATCTCAGCGATGCTTTTCTCACGAATATTGCCCAACCGATATTCGGGAAACACAAAGTGGTCGCACGAATAAACATCGCCGTTAAACTCCATCACACCAGCATGGCCACACTCTTTAGCATACACACAGATGCCTGGCGTTTCGCCCACCCAGTTGGCCAATATACAGTCGAACAATTCGACGTAGGTCTGACCCACATCATGGCGCACCCACTCGTCGAAGATGGCGCACAAGAAGCTACCCCACTGCTCGGGCGTAACCGAGAAGTCGGCCAGCGGTGCCTCATCACTATCAGTGAGGGTGGCCAGATGTCGGCCATCCTCATGATTAACGATGCGTTCTACGATAGGCGTGATTTGCAAATATTTACATCCGTTATCCTTAAAAAAGTGGTAAAAGTCGAGCGGATAATCGGCATTAAAATCGTTTACCACTGCCATGGCGTTCCATTCAACATTATGTTTGTTCAAGAGCTGTATGCCACGCATCACCTTCACCCACGAGGGGGCTCCAGTGGCCGTGCGTCGATACTCGTCATGAAACTCTTGTGGCCCATCAATCGACACACCTACAAGCCAATTGTTCTCGTGCAAAAACTCGCACCACTCGTCGGTAAGCAGTGTGCCATTGGTCTGTATGGTGTTGTCTATGCGTCGGCCACCAGCATATTTCTTTTGCAACTCGACAGCCTTACGAAAGAACGATAGCGGGCGCATGAGTGTCTCGCCACCATGCCAGGTAAAAAGCACCTGACTCATGGTTTGTGCCTCGATATACTCTTTCGTAAACTGTTCCAGCATCTCTTCGCTCAGCACCCGTGTGGGCGTGTGCTTATATAGGTTTGCCTTTTCAAGATAATAACAATATTTGCACCGCAGGTTGCACGACGCACCCACGGGCTTTAGCATTACGTAAAGGGGCCGTGCAAAGGGATTGACAGTATTCATAATGTTGATGATTTAATTCGTTTTATTTAATATTCGTCTATCTTTCAACCGATGCAATGACAGCCATATAGTCGTGCACGTAGTTTTATTTTCTTATTCATAATTGTTTGGTTTTGATAGCAAAATTAATGAAAAATTCAATATTTTTTAATTACCTGCATCTATTTTTTGCGCTTATCAACGCTCTTTTAATAAAAACATCACCGAAAGGGGCTTAGCCCCCCCCCAAGCATTAAGGAAAACACGACAATGATACGAAACAGCACATGTTTTATCCACTTTTACGGTTAAATATTTTTAATTTATAAAAAGTGCAAACGTTATTGCTGAAATAATAATGTATTTTTGTAGGTGAAACATCATTGCTACCCCCATTAAAACTGGGCAAAGTTCTTTGAAACAATTAGAACATAGTTGATTACAGAGGTTTTCAAGAAATAAGATTCATCATATATCACGCTCACACACAAAACTGGCATGAGAAACCTTCTTAAATTAACGAATGTCCTATATAACAAAAACCGATTCTACCTAATCGTTCACCTATTTATTAACCGTTCCAATTATAACGGAACACTAATTGAATGACTTTATGAAAAAATTATTAATGTTTATCACCTGCCTATTGTGTATCAGTGCTGTATACGCAATCGACATTTCACGATTAGAACCTGCTTGCTGGTGGGTGGGGATGAAAAATCCAGAACTACAAATTATGGTATATGGTAAAGACATCGCAAGCTCACAAGTGCATGTTGACTATCCTGGGGTAAGAGTAAAAGAAGTTGTTGGCGTAGAGAATCCTAATTACTTGTTCCTCTATTTAGATATCGCCAAAGATGCCGCTCCTGGTACAATGAAACTGATATTTCAAAAAGGAAAAAAGAAAGAAATTCGTACCTTTGAGTTAAAGGAAAGAAGCAAAAAGCCTGGAGCTGCAGGTTTTTCATCGGCTGATGTGATGTACCTGATTACTCCAGATCGTTTTGCAAATGCTGACCCTTCTAACGACAATCTTGATGATGTAAAAACCGATCGTAAGAGCGCGTGGGCTCGCCACGGAGGTGATTTACGCGGTATCATAAATAAATTAGATTATATCCATGACTTAGGTTTTACCACCATTTGGGTAAATCCGGTATTAGAGAATAGGATGCCCGGAGGTTCTTATCACGGATACGCTATTACTGATTTTTATAAGGTAGATCCTCGTTTTGGAACGAATGAAGAATACTGCGAATTGATTGACAAGGCCCACCAAAAAGGTATGAAAGTGGTGATGGATATGATCTTTAATCATTGCGGAAGCTCGCATTGGTGGTTAAAAGATTTTCCTACCTCTGATTGGCTGAACCATCAAGACAACTTTGTTCAAACCAATCATTTTAAATGGACTATTATGGATGTGCACGCTCCTCAGTCGGAGCGAGAGACCTTGGTAAATGGTTGGTTTGGTAGAGGTATGCCCGATTTGAACCAGAAAAATAAACACTTGGCTCGATATTTAATTCAAAATAGCATCTGGTGGATTGAATACGCACGTATTGATGGTATACGTCAAGATACACATCCTTATGCTGACTATGACTTTATGTCTTCTTGGTGCAAGGAGATAGAAAACGAATATCCCAACTTCAATATTGTGGGAGAAGCTTGGTATCCAAGAGGAACAGCTTCGGCTTGGTGGCAAAAAGATTCGAAAATGAATGAATCGAATAGTAACTTAAAGACCGTGATGGACTTTGATTTGACCTTTACTTGCCAAAAAGCCTTCGGAGAGGTATGCTCTAGCAATGAGGGCTCGGAAGCAGGATTATTTAAAATATATGAAGTCATCGCACAGGATTTCTTATTCCCAAATCCTAACAACGTACTCACCTTCTTAGATAATCATGATTTAGGCCGCTTTATGCAAAAAGGAGAAACTGATTTAAGAAGATATAAACAGGCCATAGCTTTCTTATTAACAACCAGGGGAATTCCGCAAATCTATTATGGAACAGAAATTCTGATGACTGGAACAAAAGCTGAAGGTGATGGTGTTATCCGCACTGATTTTCCTGGAGGTTGGGCAGGAGATCCGAAGAATGCTTTCACACCTGAGGGACGTACTGATTTGCAGAATGAAGCTTGGAATTACATGAAAAAGATATTGAATTGGAGAAAGCAATGCGATGCTGTTAAAGAAGGAAAGCTCATTCATTATACTCCAGATAGAACAGGCTGTTATGTATATGCCCGAGTAAAGGATAATAAGACGGTACTTGTTTTAATGAATGGAACAGATAAAAACCAAACATTAGATATGAATCGTTTCAATGAAGTGGTAAAAGATTATAAATCAGGAAAAGATGTTATAACAGATACTACTGTTGCGATAGACACGCCGGTTCAAATTCCAGCTCGTGGTGTTTATATTTTAGAACTTAACTAACTTGTAAGTTTGTTATCTCATAAAGCCATTAGTGTCACGACATTAACGAGACACTAATGGCTATTTTTATATAAAAGCGAAAGACACCTATATTTCAGGCTAACCAATTATCTATATATAGAAAAGCAAGAGACACTAATATTTCGGGCCAGCCGATTATCTCTATATAGAACGGATGCGCCTTACAAAGTTTGTCCCCCATCCTACAAAGTTTGTGCCTATGTCGTACAAAATTTATGCCAGCATTAGTAGGACGGTGGTCTCCGCGCCCCGTCCTCCCGACATTAGAAATAGACAATAATTTATAAGAGGTTATCAACAATATGTGATGGGAGTATTGGGGCTGGAGGACGGGGCACGGAGGCCCACGTCCTACTAAGTTTGTACCTTCGTATTATTTGAACCCAAAGAGCTGAGAACATGTAAAGCAAATCAGGAAAAGAGCAAAGCAAACTAAGAAAAACGTAAAGCATATCAGGAAAGACGTAAAGCATATCAGGAAAAAACGTAAAGCATATTAGGAAAAGACAAAAAGGAACTATTGAAAAAGGCATATCGTAACCCAAAACAAAGCGAAAAGCAACCCAAAACCAAGCAAAAGCTAACCCAAAACGAGCTTCAAAGTAACCCAAACAGGGCAAAATGTCGTCTCACACCGACCGTTATGAACATGCGCATCGACCGTTACGAACACGAGTATCGACCGTTATGAACACGTGCATCGACCGTTATGAACACGTGCATCGACCGTTGTGCGATGACTCTCTCAATGCTTTCGCCCATTTTTATCACTGCTTCCGCCCGAATTTATCACTATTTTCACCGAATAATCCGCTTAATTTCAAGCAATTACACCATTGTTTTCAGAACATTATGCCCTTGTCTTCAGTGAAACAGAAAAGAAGACAATCAATGGTATGCCGAGCATACTGAAAAAAGGCGGTTCAAAGCATATACTGCATCGAACCGCCAGGAATAATCAATCTAATTCAACCCATCAAACTATTTTTGACTAATTAGACTATTACATAACACTACTCACAATACCAATTAGACCAATTAGACCAATTAAACCTATTAGAACCGATTTAAACTGTAATTGAACAAAGAAACGCAAATGCAAAAGGAGCACCACAGGTAACTATTCAGCGATAACACTGCACCATTAATCCACGA
>UMGV01087500.1_pt1 | contig 27846 bp, 19 predicted proteins | sample 1965361 | NCBI WGS metagenome assembly UMGV01 (sample SAMEA4836081, study PRJEB28245) | human gut metagenome | biome: gut microbiome; material: fecal sample | place: Denmark | collected 2008
TGTAAATTTAAAATATTATTGATTTTTTGCGAAATGCGAGTGCAAAGTTACTACTTTTTATTCGTAACCAACCTCCATACTTGCTTAATTCTTAAATAATTAACTATTTTTTACCCTTCACTTCTATTTTTCTTACAAGCGAGCGTATTCGTCGGTCTGCCGACACCACATCAACCACCATTTTGTAATTACCTTCTTTTGATGGCAATCTTAATACAAACGGATGCAACGGCTTAGCGATACCAAGTGGCTGTATGGTCACTCCATTTGAGACTTTAGACTCCGGCTTGACTGTAGTACGCAACTTTATGTCAAAAAAACCATAACCTGCACTATACCAAAAAGAGCGCACATCAAGAGGCTGTACAAGTTCAATCGACTCCACGTTACCTATTGACATTGACAGAAAATCACTCACTTCGCGTTCGATTTTCATTCCATTCACGACTAATACAATCTGACTGTACACCGAAGGATTATCATCGATTACAATTTCCGGGTACGATAGTCCCTGAAGTTTTTGTGATATCCACGATATGCAATTATCACCATTTGAAACCTTCACTCTTCCTGTATACAACACAGCATCTTTAACGGTCATTATATTAGGGTGACGAGCAAGGAAGTCATGGTCATAATAATTGAATTGATTTTTAGTGCGCACCCAATTATACCCCTTCTCTACTGGACGGTTGCGCTTTACAACCACTTCTTCTACCTTATGGCGTCTCACAGTATCTACCGAGAGAGCAATTTTGCGAAGTCGGCTCACTGAAAGAATATCTGGCATATATCCACTTGCACATGTTTTTACTACAGGTGGAAAGTCAGGTTTGTCCAACAGATAGGTGTATGTGCCAGCTTTGCCTTTACTGTTATACGCCTGCATATAAAGCTTACAACCATCTACAAAATCGTTGACTATGGCATTGAAACACCCTTTGTCATCAGTATACGTCGAAACCACATCATTGTTTTGGACATTATATATATGCACATTAGCACCTCGCAATGGTTTCTTGCCATCGGCTACACTGCCCGACACGCTCAATGCAGTTTCTATTGGAAAAATGTAGTTCACACTGTCGCCTCGCAGAAAGTCAGAATCTATCATTGTCTGGGTGGCAGAAAGAAGCCATGTGTCAAAATTGCGCCTCAACTGCTTATGAGTTTCAGCATCCAAAGCGGTTGGAAGCGGTACCAATGAAAATACTTCATTGCTTAAATTCAGCACCTCAAAAGCCGAAGCAACATTGCTACAAGACTCAGGAACAAATCTCACAAACACACTACTGTGCCCAAAGTTCGGGTCCAGACTAACATGTACCGTATCATCCGGCATACCACCAGTACACACATCTATTCCCAACGCTTCCACGCCATTGTCATAATCTCCAGTCCACAGAACACGCTGAGCAAGAACATTGCCGGATGAATCAGTAAGCCAGAGAGTAAGCAAGCCAGGTGCACAGTCTGAAACATCAGCCACACCAACCCCATTTTGCAACGCAAGCCGACGTATACCAAAACTTGAATGATACATATACACACATAAGGAATCTGCTAGTTCTACGGCATTTTTACCAACTATCACGTTGCACACAAGCAGGTTGCGGTTGACAACAGTTCGCAGAGTTGGAGTATCCTGTGGGTGCGGCATATTAAAAATGAGGGAATTCGCTGACAACATATACAAACTACCATTTTCCGGAATGAACGAAACCATAGCAAGCCCATGCTCGTTTGTCCTGCCATAACACACCGTGTCGCGCGCATTTTTAAGTACAGCAAAGTTTACCGACGTTGGCAGTTTGTCTCCATTGTTGTCTTCATATAAGTACACACCTACGTTCTGCACACCTCCATCATACGTCAGATGCCCACCCTCAGGAAAGAACATAGCTCCCATCCTTATCATATCCAAATTATTCTTTTGCTCCACCCCAACATACAACGGCAACAGTGGGAATGCAGAATTGCCACGGTTGCGCATAAATTGAGTGTATCCACGGAGAAAATAAACTCCACTCGGACTACTGTCAGTCAAAGTTATATTAGTAAAAAAAACTCCATCGTCTGCCATTCGCACCTTGTTGCGAGCAACAACACTATCATTCTTACCAATAAGCTCTACATAGACATAACGGCTGTAAGGATAGAAATCATTATAATCGGTTGACAATACCTGACCCGAAATCCGAACCGTATCACCCAAAGCCACCCACTGGCTCAACGGAACGAGTAACACCCGTTCAGAAACAAACGCCTTGCCATGACAGTAGACTACCATGACAAAGCAATTCACTATTATTAAGACTAAATATCTTACCCCTTTCATCGATTAAATAATATCCGAATAACATACACTGATGCTACAGGCATAATGGGGTCACGTTTTTTATCATTAAAGCCCAAATGGGTACTGTCATATAGGCAAACTTCAACATCCCAGTAGTTTGTATCCGATTTTCGCATTACAAACCATCTAAAGTCCTCATTAGTAATTGAAAACTCTAGATGTTGTCCATTTACAACGATGTTATATGCAAAAGGAATATTAAAAAGATCGATGTTTCCACGTCCTTCAATCGTTTTATTATACACAAAAGGCTCACCAGAATCTACATCATAAAAAACATATTCATTAGGAACTCTTTCTTCTTCTGATGCTGCAATATTACAACATGGCAACAAAAGCATAAAAAACAGAATACACAGGTGTTTCATAAGACTATCATTTTGATGATTAATAATGTTAATAGTTCACTGCGCAAATATACAAAAAAAAACGTACTTATCCATACATTTTTCAATTAAATACATAAAAATGGAACAAATTGCATTTTACAAAACGACACTAATACCACCTACTTACAATATTTCTTTAAGCGGTATCATCACAAAGTCGCGCTCATGCATGTGCGGATGGGGCAGCGTGAGGCGTGTGGTTGACAGGTGCAGATTGTCGTACATGAGCATGTCGATGTCTATCGGGCGGTCGTGATACTGTCCGTCTACCGACTTCAAGGTTCTGCCGAGCCTACGCTCTATGTCCTGTGTGACGTCGAGCACAGTTTCGGGCGACAACGATGTCTGCACACGTATGCACATATTCAAGAACTTGTTGGCAGACTCAAAGCCCCATGGTTCGGTCTCGATAGGCGATGATTCACGGTCGACGCAGCCCACCTCATTATTAATAAGGTGTATGGCGCGGCGCATTATGGCATGACGGTCGCCGAGATTGGAGCCGAGCGAAAGATAAAGAATATGTAGAGTCTGTTCCTGCATAATGAACTATGTAAAAACAACAAAAACAACGTTGCCTAACTTTCATAGAGAGTTAACAATGTTGTTTTTGCTGTTCAATTATTGTACGATGTCGATTGTTTGTCTGTTATGCCACATCTCGACTTTAGTCGTTGAGGATGAGCAATGCGTCGCCATAGCATCCGAACATGAATCCGTGCTTAACGGCGAGGTTGTAAGCCTCCATCACGAGGTCGTAGCCACCGAATGCGGCTGTCTCCATAAGCAATGTAGAGTATGGATGATAGAAGTTGGCTATCATTGAGTCGGCAAGTCCGAAGTCGTAGGGTGGAAATATGAACTTATTGGTCCATCCCTCATACTCCTTAAGCATTCCGTCGGTGCCAACAGCAGTCTCGGTTGCCTTGACAACGCTTGTACCTACGGCGCATACATGGCGTCCTTCCTGCTTTGTCTTGTTGACGATAGCGCAAGCCTCAGCGCCGATATGCATCTGCTCAGAGTCCATCTTGTGCTTGGTAAGGTCCTCCACCTCGATGTCGTGGAAGTTGCCCAGACCGCAATGCAGGGTGATATAAGCGAAGTTAAGACCCTTGATTTCCATGCGCTTCATCAGCTCGCGCGAGAAGTGCAAGCCTGTAGCAGGAGCGGTAACGGCACCTTCGTTCTTGGCGAAGATACACTGGAAGTCGTCGAAGTCGTCCTCTGTGGCATGATGGTTTTCGCGACGGTCGATGATATAGCGTGGCAGCGGAGCCTCGCCCAGTGAAAACAGTTCGCGCTTGAACTCGTCGTGCGGACAGTCGTAGAGGAAGCGCAGCGTACGACCGCGGCTTGTGGTGTTGTCGATAACCTCAGCCACCATTGTGCCCGAATCGTCGAAGAAGAGCTTGTTGCCTATACGAATCTTACGTGCCGGCTCAACGAGCACGTCCCAGAGGCGCATCTCTTCATTGAGTTCGCGCAGCAAGAACACCTCAATCTTAGCATCTGTCTTCTCCTTTGTGCCATAGAGGCGCGCCGGAAACACCTTAGTGTCGTTGAAGATGAATGTATCATGCTCGTCGAAGTAGTCGAGAACGTTGCGGAAGTCGAGGTATTCGCCCTCGATGGGCTTGCCGTCGGCATCCTTCTTATACATGTCAATAGTTTGAGATTTCTTGTGCAGAACCATCAGACGGCACTCGTCGCGGCGTGTAATGCGGAATGTCTCCTTCTCGCCCTTGTCGTTCTCAAACTCACGGTACAAGCTGTGAGGATAGAGTGCAATCTGGTCCTCGGGTAATTTGAATTTAAACTGTGATAACTTCATAGTCCGTTTTTTATTTATTCATCTTCTGTTGTTTCTATTGTCTGATTGGCGAGCCACTCCTCAAACTGCTCCAGTTCGAGACAGTCCTCTATGCGATACTCGCCCGAACGGGTGCGGCACAGCTGCGTGAGATATGCTCCCGAATCGAGTGCACGACCTATGTCGCGTGCCAAAGCGCGTATGTATGTGCCCTTGCCGCACGCCACGCGTATCGACATCTGCATGCGTTCGGGGTCGAACGAGGTCAGCTCTATATCGTCGATGCGTATCTTCTTGGGCTGAAGCTCTACGTCCTCACCCTTACGGCGCAAGTCGTAGGCACGCTGTCCGCTCACCTTGCATGCGCTGAACGTAGGAGGCACCTGCTCAATGTCGCCCTTGAAGCGCTCAAGCACCTGCTCTATGCGCTCTCGTGTGATGCCGTCGGTGGGATAAGTCTCGTTGACGGGATGCTCCATGTCGTAGCTTGGCGTTGTAGCACCGAGCTGTAGCGTGGCTGTATATTCCTTGCCATGCTGCTGAAACTCCTCGATGCGCTTGGTGAACTTGCCTGTGCATAGCACCAGCACACCCGTAGCGAGGGGGTCGAGCGTTCCGGCATGCCCCACCTTGAGTTTCTTCACTCCAAGACGCATACACAGACGCTTGCGAACAAAGGCAAGAGCGCTGAAGCTCGTCATTTCAAGGGGTTTATTGATGGCGATGACTTCGCCTTTGGTGAAATTCATTCCCAGTATGTAGTCTTTTAATTTATAAGTAGTCGGTTTACAAGAGCGAGCACACGATAGTGACGGCTCCTGCTATGGCGCAGTATATGCCGAAGTATATGAGTTTGCCCTTCTTCACGATGTTTATCATCCACTTGCATGCCAGACATCCGCTAACGAAGGCGGCAACGAATCCTACTACGAGCGGCAGAACGCTGATGTCGCCGAAAGCCTCTTCGCCTTTGGCTGCCTTAAGTACGTCGAGCAGAGCCTCACCGAGTATGGGAGGTATCACCATGAGGAACGAGAACTGTGCCATCTTCTCCTTCTTGTTGCCCAACAGAAGTCCCGTAGCGATGGTAGAACCAGAGCGCGACAGTCCGGGCAGTACGGCGCAAGCCTGTGCCAATCCTATGATGAAGGCGTCCTTGAGCGAAATGTGTTCGCGCTGACGCGGTTTGGCATAATAAGAGAAAGTGAGCAGAACCGCAGTCAAAAGCAAGCAACAACCCACAATAAGCAAGCCTGAGCCGAAGATATCCTCTACTGTGTCCTTGAAGAACACGCCGACGATGCCTATAGGTATCATCGACACTACGATGTTGAGGAAATACTTGGTCTCGTCGTTCATCTTGAACTTGAAGAGTCCCTTCAATATCCAGTCTATCTCCTTCCACAGTACCACGAACGTACTCATCACTGTAGCCACGTGCACCAATACGGTGAATGCCAGATTCTCCTCGCCATCAATGCCAAAGAGGTATGAACCGATGGCAAGATGTCCGCTGCTACTTACTGGCAAATATTCTGTAAGGCCCTGAACAATGCCCAGGACCAATGCTTGTAACCAATCCACTTGCTTTAATTATTAATGATTAATTATTAATGTTTAATTCTTTATTGATGATTAATGATTAGTGTTTAACGATTAATGTTTTAGAATAATTAATCATTAAACATTAATAATTAAACACTACCATTAGTCTTTCGGTTTTCTGATTATTGCATACACGATTGATATGAAGCCGATGAAGCAAATCACCGGCGCTACCTTGATGCGGCGCACGCTGAAGATGTCGGCATCAAACACCGATTCGTCGCTGCCGCCACCACTCATAAGGATGAAACCAAGAATGACAATAGCCATTCCCACAGCAATGAGAATGAAATTGATCTTGTCGAAAGCAAAATTTCTCTTGTCCACTTTTCTTTTTTATTAATGTTTAATTATTAATGTTCAATGTTTAATTTTAAAGCTTAGTGTTTAATTATCAATGTTTAGCGCGTAAGGTAAACATTAATCATTAAACATTAATCATTAAATCTTGTATAGGTCTCCCGCCTTCATCTTCAGGAACTTGTTGACCGAAATGGTCGAGCATAGAGCTGTGATGAACAGTCCGAAGAACACTACTGTGCCGGCTGTTATCGCCAATACCTGCCATGTGAGCACCTCAAGGATGTCAGGCTCATACATATATAAAATGTATATGGCTCCGCCCAGGGCTATGCAGGCTATTATGGCTGCAAGCAGTCCAAGCAGCATGTAGCGGCGCACGAACGGCGCACGGATGAATCCCCACGACGCACCCACAAGCTTCATCGTATGTATGGAGAAGCGGCGGGCGTAGACACTGAGGCGGATGGTGTTGTTGATGAGCGAGAACGACACTATTGTGAGCAACAACGCTATCGTAAGCAACACGATGCTTATCTTGGCGATGTTGGCATTTACGCTGTCTATCAAGTCCTTCTGATACTTCACTTCACTCACTTTCGGATAGCTTTTCAGCTCGCGCGAGATGATTTGCAGCGAGTCGGTGTTGGCATAGTCGGCATTCAGCGTTATCTCTATCGAAGAAAGGAAGGGATTGGTGTCGGCAAACTCGCGCGGATCGGCTCCGAGCGTCTTGATGCCCTCGCGCAATGCCTGCTCCTTACTTATATAGTCGAGGCGGCAGATGTACGGTCGCTGCTTCAGTCTGGTGCAGAACTGACTTGCTTCGCCCGACGTCATGTCGTCCTGAAGCATCAGTGTCACCACAATATTCTGTTTAACATACGTAGAGAGGTTGCGCGCAGTGAGCACCGAGAACACAACCAAACCCAACAATATCAGCACCATAGCCGTGCTAATGCACAGCGTTACTGCCTGCAATCCGTGACGACTGCCGGTCTTTTTCCTTCTTTTTGCCATTTTTCTAAAGGGTATATTATACCAAATTTCTTGCAAAATAACAAAAAAAAAACCGGAACAGCGAGCAATTAACCACAATTAACACGCTGCACACGAATGCTGTATCTGCAGCCGCAACAAACCGGACAACGACTGGCAATCTGCCGCATTTGAAATTATTTGCTGCACAGCCATTCGTATGTCAAAATATAACTGTAACTTTGCATTGCAACGGGGCTTTTTCAAAAGGAGTCCTTTTGCTCTCCAAAAGGAGTCCTTTTACACTCCAAAAGGGGTCCTTTTGCACATCAAAAGGAATCCTTTCGCAAGCCAAAAGGACTACATTTGAAAACGGACAAGAAAAACACTAATTTCATACATATATGTCAACAATACTTTATCCCTCTCCTATCGTCGGACCGATACACAGCCGCCGACTGGGAATATCGCTCGGAGTGAACGTCAATCCGAGCGACGGAAAAATATGTACGTTCGACTGTATATACTGCGAAGTGGGCTACAATCGCAACCGCCACACTTCATCGCCACGCCCTACACGCCTGTACATAGCCACAGAACTTGAGTCGAAACTCAAGGAAATGAAAGCAAACGGGGCGGCTCTCGACGTGATTACATTCTCGGGCAACGGCGAACCTACCGGCCATCCCGACTTTCTGGGCATCGTCGAGGACACCATACGGCTGCGCAACGATTACTATCCCGACGCAAAGGTTTCGGTACTGACCAACTCAACGCTTGCCGTCCGACCCGACGTACACCGTGCCTTGATGCTCGTAGACAATAATATAATGAAGCTCGACACCGTTGACCCTATATATATAAATAATGTGGACCGCCCCGTTTCGCCTGCCTACGACGTGGAGCGGATAATCAAGGAGATGCAGTCGTTCAATGGTCACGTCATCATTCAGACCATCTTCATGAACGGAACTGACGACCTCGGGCGCGACGTTTCGAACACGAGCGACCGATTCGTTGAGCCGTGGCTCGCAGCCGTGCGACAAATACGCCCGTCGGAAGTGATGATATACACCATCGACCGCGAAACTCCATGCCCGACATTGCGCAAGGCTACGCACGACGAACTCAATACTATCCGCGACCGTGTAGCTGCCGAGGGCTTCAATTGCATTGCTGCATACTAAAGGGTATATTCTAGGGAACAATACAAACAAAGAGTGTAAATCTAAAGTCAAAGCCACACGCCCCAAAGGGGCAGAAGCACATAGCCCAGGGCAACGCCCTGGGGAAACAATCCACCAAAAACAATGCGCCCTGTAAGGGCAAAAGCACTAATTATCAATGCTTTTGCCCTTACAGGGCGTTCTGCTTTTATCTATCCTTACACCTAGGGCGGTACCCTGGGCTATGTGCTTACTGGGCTTTCAGCCCGTATAATTCAAAACTCGTATAAACGCCATAGCCTCCTACAGTTAGATTATTTTCAAAAACCGTTGTGTCACTCTGGCTTTCGGATGAACCTGTTTTTATTTGTCGGCTTCACCCTTGCCTCTGCCATCGGCATCAGAACGGATAGCCGATTGCGAAATGCAGACTCTGCGAATCCTTAAAGCTGTTCATATTATAGAATCCGCTCTTGTAGGGCACGTGGATACCGATGCCCCAGTCGAGACGCAGAACGAAGAACTCCAAGTCGTAGCGTATGCCCACACCTGTGCCCAATGCCATGTCCTTCAGCAGATTCTTCATCTGCAGCTTCGACCCTTCACGATAGCCGTCGTTGCGCAATGCCCATACGTTGCCGGCATCTACGAAGAGCGCTCCGTACAGATTGCCGAACAGACGCGGACGATACTCCACGTTGGCCTGAAACTTTATGTCGCCCGTCTGGTCCATATACGACAGTCGCGACTGATTGGTGTAGTAGCGGCCCGGACCTATGCTGCGCACGTTGAAGGCGCGTATGCTGTTGGCACCGCCCACATAGAACTGCTCACTGTATGGAGCTGCACTGGCATTGCCGTACGACCATATCACACCGGCATTGACATGACCCACCAGTTGGCTGTGGTCGGTCACCTGCCACGTCTTGCGATAGTCGGTCTCTATCTTCAAGAACTGTGCATAGGGATTCTTGAACATCGTCTTTCCCTTCTTGCTCCACTTCTCGCCACACGCCAGATAGCCAAGCGAAAGGAGATTGGAAGCCTCGCTCACCGACAACTGCCAGTATATAGGGTTGCGGAAGTTGGAGCGCGACTGATATGTAAACGTATAGCGCATCTTGGGCACAAACTGGTCGGCCATTGATATTAGCAGATACGGACTTTGACTCACTATCTCCTTGAAAGCCTCGGTCTGCTTCTGCATGTACTCGTATTGCAGTATGAGGGGCGAGAACTGGTGCACCCTATTGGGTGCGGGCTGTATGGTATAGGTCAGTTCGCCCGACACGATGTGGCGCTTGAAGTAGCCCGAACGGTTGAGCACGTCGCTCGAAGCCTTGATAAGGGTGTTCGATACGGTGTTGTTGGGCTTCACCTTTTGTCCGCTCAGCCAGCGTTTGGCACGTACACGGTCCATAAGACGGTCGATTAAGAGCAGTCGGGGCATCTCAAGCGACACGTCGGCACCATATTCATACGAGTTGAACTTCGAACTTGTACCGTCGGCACGGTGTCCGGTCTGCCACTCGTACGAACCTTTCAGATTGACCGACAACTTCTCGCCGCCACGGAATGCGTTGCGTCTGACAACACCCATTACCACTCCCGGACCCACACGGCCCGTCGTCTTGCCCACAACATTAGCCTCGACATAGAAGTCGTACGGCTTGTCGAACACGCAATCGAGCGTAAGGTCGAGCGTATCGCATGCTGCCGAGGTGTCGCGCGGGGCGAATCCCAGGTCGACACGAGAGAAAAGTCCCTTCGAAGTGAGCGTATTGACCGACTGCTGGTAGGTGTTATAGCTGTATAATTGACCCGGTCGCATCTTCAAGTCGCGTGCTATCGCACCTGCACGGATAGGCGTGCGCTTACCGGTATATACTATTGTGTAGTCGCGACGTGTCACGGTGTCGGTGAGCTGTTGCATCACGTTACGCCGCATTTGAAGATTTATGTGGCCGATATACCACCTTCTGCCTATCTGCGAGGGCAGACTGTCGGCATACTGCAACTTGACTTGTGCCTTGTTCTGCGCTGCCAGGGTGTCAGCCAGATAGGTGGCATAGCCCGGTTGATAATAGAAGTAGCCGTTGTTGCGCAACAGTGTCGACACACGTGTGCGTTCGACATCGAGCGTCGACACGTCGAATGGGTCGCCCTTGTGCACCAACGCCTCAGCCGATGTGGAATCGATGAGCCGCTGAGCCTCAACGGGGAAATTCACGTAAGTCAATGTGTCGATGGTGGTAAGGTCGCCAAGGTTGACGTTATAGCCTATCTTGGCTTTCTTTGGGTTTGACTTTGTGATGATGTCGTAGTTGACATACGACCCGAAATAGCCGCGTGCACGCAGCAGTTCGCGCGCCACCTGCGACCGCAGACGCGGATTGACGTTGCTCATGAGCACAGGTGCCTTGCCGAAAGTCTTGCGTATCCATCTGCCCAGACCCTCGTCGCTGGTGTGGAATGCGTTGTATATCCACAAGCGGTAAGGGAATGGCGAGCGATAGTACGAACTTCCGAATATGGCTCCGTTCGGTTCGGTGGCAAGAGCCGCCTCCACCTCTTCCTGAGTGGTGCTGAAGTGGTCGCTTGCCTTATAGTTTTCGTATTTTATTTTGCGCTGTCCGGTGTACAATTGGTCGCCTTCGGGCACGCTCGCAGTCTCCGAACACGATGCCAGTAGCACAATGCCGAGCACGCCCATCACGTCCTTCCACAGGCGTGAGAGTGTCAGTATGCTGTTGTTTCCTATTGCATTCATATCTTTATATACGGCTTTTATGTTCATTTCTTCTGTCGTGTAGTGTCGTTAAGCAGTTCCGGCAGGTCTGCCTGTTTCGGCTTTCTGAAACGGAATATCTCCTTCAGGCTGTCCATCTTCTTGCGCCATAGGAAACCGCCTCCAAACTGTTCGACATAGCCTTCGAGCCAGTCGTACGAGTCGCGGTCGTAGAACAGCTTCAGATACTTGTTGGAGTTGGGCGAGAGTCGATACTCAAACGTCACGTTGTCGAAGAACGTTTCGTTCTGGTTTTCTATCTCGGCACCACTCGAAACCTTTCCGCCTATGACGATACGCAGGCGGTTGTTCCAGAATCGCTTTGAGAATTTGAACGAGTAGTCGGTATGTACCTGGCCCGAACCGAGCGTGGTGTTGTCCATACCAAACGAAAGGTCGAGCGTGCGAAGGGCATTGCCGCTGATGGCATTTATCTGCGAATTGAGGAACGCACTTAGCGCATTGTTCATCGAGAACGAGTTGGTGTTGCCGTCGGCGAGATACATGCCCGTTGTAAGCATGGTCACTGCCAGTTTGCCACGGTTCTCTACCGACTGCGTCATGAGTTCGTTGTGCATCTGCTGGTCGTCGGGTGCGTCGATAGTAAACTGCAATCCCATGTCCTTAAGCGTCTTGGTTATCACGACGCCACACTCGAATGTCACGCTGCGACCGGCTCCACCGTCACTCGTTACGGTAGTCTTGTTCTCCTCTGTAGCCGTGATGTTGAGTCGCGGATTCATCGGGTCGCCCGAGAATTCGGCATAGCTTCCGTCCTTGATGGTGAACGTCTTGAGCGGAATTACGGGCAACGAGTATTTCATTTCGCCCGAACCTATGGTGTAACGGCCGTACAGACTCAGTCCGTCGCTGGCAGTATATTGCATACGCAGGTCGCCTCCGCCTATGAGGTCGACATAGTTGGAGTGGTCGGCATTGAGTGCGCACATCACATGTGTGCCGTCGTCGATGTTGACAGTGAGGTCCATGTTGAGTCCGTTGATAGGCGGACGTGTCACCGTTACGGCATCGGGGTCGCGGAAGTTGACAAACTTGACGAGTCCGTCGAGCTGGTTGTCGGTGCTGAGAGGCGAGTCTCGCAATATATAAGTAATGTCTGTAGAGCCCAACACATCGAGTCGGCCACGCACACGCAACGCATCGAGCGGACCTTCAGCCAATCCGAGGAAGTTGACCCAAGCCTTGCCGTAAGCCTCCGAGCGTGCAGTCTCCTTCGAATCGATAAGCAGATAGTTGTCGGCACGCATCCTTACGTTGAGCGACATGTTTGACACGTCGGCAAAGTCGACATATCCTCGCAGCGTGAGCGGATTGCCGTTGCGTGCAAACAACTGGAAGTTCTCGAGCGAGAGTCGGCTGTCGGTGACGGTGAGCGGGTCATCACACATGCGCATCTCAATGCCATAGGGTTCGCTTACGACATAGGCTGAGTCGAAATACACTTCGCCGTTGACATCAGGACGACTGAGCGAACCGTGCACTTTCACCTCGCCCTGGGCATAACCCTTGAATCCTATGATGCGGTCGGGGACGAATCCGTTGAGCAGAAGCAGCGGTGTGCGCGACATGTTGAGGTCGGCATCGAGCGTGCCTTCGCCTTCGGTGTTGTACGAACCGGTGAGTGTGCACACCTCGTAGTCATCCATCGAGAGCGTTCCGTCTACATAATGCTCGCGCATATTGCCCTTCGGCATATACACAAACTCGCTCGACAGATTGCCTATCGGGCAACCCTCGTAAGTCATCTTGTCCACACTCACCGACGACGATACCGACATGTCGCCCTCATGTTGCGATATGTAGTGGAAGTCGCCGTTGAGAATGCCCGATATATTAGGTGCATAAGGCACTACGGCGAGCACCTTCTGCAGGTCGAAACGTGTCAGTCCGATAGTCACGTCCTGCAATGCTTCGGTGCTGTCGTTGGTATATATTCGCACCGCCATGCCGTCGTCGGCACGCAGAGCCATATCGGCAGAGAGCCGCTTATCGTTGGCAAAGAACACGTAGTTGTTCTTGTTGACCTTGAATTGCTTGTATCCTAACACGGGGTCGATGCCTCCCAGCGACACACGCACGCCATTATGCTCCATCTGTGCACGCAGTCCGAGGGCGATGCCGAGGCGTTCGCGGGCGTCGAATATGCGTGTTCCGAAATACAGCGACTGCTCGTGGAAGGCTCCACGGAAGCGCGCGTCGAAGACAAACTGCTTGTTAGAACGGTTGTTGCGCACTTGTCCTTCAAAGTCGGTCTTCACCGAATCCGACTTGAATGCAAGGCGTATGGTGTCGATTTGTACGCCCGATGCCACGAGCGAGTCAAGGCTCAGCTTGCCGTTGATACCCTTCGAGGGTGATGCCGACATGTCAGCGTATGCGTTATGGAAGTCGTAGCCGAAGTGACGCAATGTACGCGCAAAGATGTTTTCGCGTCCGGCATCAAAGTAGAGGGTTACATCAGGCAGACGTTCGCGCAATCGCAACTGGTCGATATATCTCTCCTTCGACTGCCGCATAGCCTCATCGTTGACATTCTGCAGCTGCTTCATGATGTGCTCTATCGTACCGCTGCCGTTCAGACGCAGCGCAAAGTCGCCGCAAGTGACTGCCGCGTGGGTTGAATCACGGCGTGTGAATATGTCGAGCGAGATTCTTTCGGGTGTGTATGTTTTCAAACTGTCGCGCACAATGATGTTGCCGATGACTCCACGGGCTGTGTGATTTATCTTAAAGTCGCTCGCCAGGTCGACATCAGCGCGCAGTGAGGCTGTAAGCGGACGTTTGCTCACGCCCATACGCATAAAGTCGGCATTGATGAGGTCGCACGCCAGCTGTGCATCCATGCGTTTGCCGTTCATGAGTGCATTCAGATTGATAGTGCCCTGCAGCAATGGTGTATGGCTGTCGAGCAACGCATGGCCCACTCCATTGTGTACATTGGCTGTGAGCTTCATGTTAGAAAGGTCGTAACCGGCATATCTGAACTCGTCGACACTACCCTCTGCATCGAGCGAAGTGTGTGGCGACAGCATGTCGGTGCCTACTCCGTGAGCCTTCAGACTGCCCGTGAATGGTCCTGCTGCGAGTCCCGGCACGAAGTGGGAGATGTGCAGACTCTTAGCCGAGAGAGTGGCGTTGTAAGCCATGCGACGCATGTCGACAGATGCTTTTCCGCCTACATGTCCGCCGCCTTCGCTCACTTTGAAGTCGGCAGCATAACGTTGTCCGTCGGCATGCACATTGGCATTAAGCTGTATGCCGTATGGTATGTTGAACGATGCAGCCACCGAGCGTGGCAGCAAAGTCTTGATGAAGTCGAGATTGTATGTACGTCCCTCTGCCTTTATGTCGGCCCGGAGACGGTCGGGGGATGTAATGTTACGTGCCTTGCCGCTCGCCTTGAGTGCGAAGGCTGTGGGATAGGTCAGCGAAAGTTGGTTGATGCTGAGTCGGCGCATATTGCCGTTGATGTCGGCATTGACGGTTATAGGGGTTGCAGGCATACTGCGCAGCAGCTGCTTGGGCAAGAATCCAAGCAGCGGAACGAAATCTGTCTTTACCACATAACCCTTGATGTTGACATCCATAACGCCCGGATTGTTTTCGGCAAATGTCGAAAGGTCCATCTTAACCTTTGCCGTAAGCATTGACCGAGGCGTGCGCAGACGCATATCGGGCAACCACACATGTGTAGAATCAAGCAAGAGATAGGTTGAGAATTCGTTTATTTGCAATCCACTCTTCTCCTTCAGCGCACATTCCTTCAGCCTCAGCCTTACACCTGCATCGCTATAGTGCAGCGAATCGACGTGCATGGCTATGCCAGAGAGTGCTATATGGTTATAGTCGAGCCCAGGCTGCGACTGGGTGTAGCGCATGTCGTAGTTGAGCGTACCCTCGCGCCAGTCGAGCGAGCCTACACTATACGTTCCTGTGAACAGATTGAAGCTGCCATTGTGTGCCTCCAGCCTGCCAATACCTGCTGCGATGCGCATAGAATCGCCCGGCATGTGCACCGTAGCCTTTGTGTCGGCTATGTCAAGGCGGTCGAGTGAGATGTTCCAGTGCGACGGTGTGCTCACAGTATCTTCCGGAACGGTGTCGCTAAGTGCCACATCCAGACGTGCGCCCTGCAATGCTGCATGGTCGACATGCACTGTCTCGTCATTAAGATTGATGCTTCGGCTGCGCAGCGAGAGCAGTCCGACGCGTCCCTTGACACGTGCCGAGGGTACGAAACGGGCTGTATTGAGTTTGGTATCAGCCAATTCGAGGCGGTCTATCACTACATTGCCATGAAACAACGGGCGCAGGCGCACGCTGACAACAAGCTGTCGGGCGTCGGCAATAGTATCGGTTATGTTGCGGAGGGAGTCGTTGGGTTGTGTAGCAAGAAAGCCGTTGACGGTCAGGTCTAACGGAAAGCGCAGGCGTACATTGTCGACCCGTACGGTCATACCGGTCGACTCAGAAGCGTATGAAGCCACTTGCCTTACTGCCCAGTTCTGCACTGGCGGCACATAAAGCAGCACTGCCAATAGAATTAAAATGATAATGGGCGTAGCCACTACGGCAGCCACGGCAATAAGCGATTTCTTTACAACTGGCTTCATATTTGACTTTTTTAGGAGTTTATTTTTGTTGAGAGAACTAATCCCTACTCTGCATTGGCGCTGAGGTCGTTCCACAGTCGGTCGTCAGGCACATCGGCGTAAGCCACGATGTTCTCCTTCGACACGGGATGGACGAATTCCACTCGGCGCGACAGCAATGATATGCTGCCGTCGGGATTGCTGCGTGGCGCGCCATATTTCAGGTCGCCCTTGATGGGGCATCCCATGTGTGAGAGCTGGCAGCGTATCTGATGGTGGCGTCCGGTGAGAAGCGTCACCTCAATGAGCATATAGTTGTCGGCAACGGCACGCACCTTGTATTTCAGCACCGCCTTCTTGGCTCCCGGCACTTCACGTTCGTGGGCGTAGCTCTTGTTCTGCCGTTCGTTGCGTGTGAGCCAGTCGGTGAGCGTTCCTTCCGTAGCTATGTCGCGACGCTTCACTATTGCCCAATAGGTCTTGTGTACGTCGCCCGTGCGGAACATGTCGTTGAGTCGCGAGAGCGCCTTCGATGTCTTGGCAAACACCACGAGTCCGCTTACGGGGCGGTCGAGCCGGTGCACCACACCGAGGAATACATTGCCCGGCTTGTTGTACTTCTGCTTGATATATTCCTTCACCGTATCGGACAAAGGCTTGTCGCCGGTCTTGTCGCCCTGCACGATTTCGCCGCTGCACTTGTCGACTATGATAATGTGATTGTCCTCGTAGACTACCTTCATAAGTTAGTATAAGAATTAAAATAGGAGGATATGGTTCCCTCCATACCCTCCTACCATATTATTAATGTATAATCAGTCTGATTACATGTTCATGCCGCCGTCGATCTGGATGACCTGACCGCTGACATAAGAAGACATGTCTGAAGCGAGGAACAGACATACATTGGCGATGTCTTCGGTCTGACCGCCACGACGAAGAGGTATCTTCTTCATCCAGTCCTTGCGGATCTCCTCAGGCAGCTGTGCTGTCATAGCTGTCTCGATGAATCCCGGGGCTACGGCATTGGCACGTACTCCCTTAGGTCCGAGCTCCTGGGCTATTGACTTGGCGAGGGCAATCATACCAGCCTTAGAGGCAGCATAGTTGCACTGTCCGGCATTGCCGTGTACACCAACTACCGAAGCCATATTGATGATAGAGCCGCTACGCTGGCGCAACATGATAGGCGAGCAAGCGTGGATGAAGTTGAAAGCCGACTTAAGGTTGACGTTCAGTACAGCGTCCCACTGTGCCTCAGACATACGCAGCATGAGTCCGTCCTTGGTAATACCGGCGTTGTTGACGAGAATGTCGATAGAACCGAAGTCAGCGTGAATCTGCTTAACGGTCTTCTCGGTCTCTTCAAAATCGGCGGCGTTGCCAGCATAAGCGCGGCATGTAACGCCGAGAGCTTCAATCTCCTTGCGTGTTGCCTCAAGACCTGCTGCCATATCGTCGTTGAGAACGAGGTCGGTAAATGCGATGTTAGCGCCTTCAGAGGCGAATTTCATAGCGACAGCCTTTCCGATGCCGCGGGCTGCTCCAGTGACGAGGGCAGTCTTACCTGTAAGTAATCCCATTTCGTTAATTAATTAATTGTTATTTTGTAATTTTTAATTCGTTCACCTTATATATATATAATGCCTGCACACGGACACTATACATTATTGATGCGTTTGCCCAGTGCTCCGTACACCACCTTTGCAACAAGCGGCTTGCTGGTCTCTTCGGTCATTCCGTGTCCCAGACGGCCGTATATGAACGGCACCTCAAGTCCCTTTATACAATAATGTGTGATGTCTGCCACGAGGTCGACGTCTTCAATGTCAAACTCGCCGTCTGCCTTTCCTTCGGCATATACCTTGCGGAAGAGTTCTATCTCGTCTTCGTCAAACTTCTTGCGCACCTTCTCCACCATCCAGATGTTGCGGAAGAACTCTGCACGCAGGTTGCCGTTGCGCACCACCGTCTCCCTGATCATGCTCAGATGGGTGTAAATCAGCTCTATAATCTTGTCCTGCGGGCGCATCTTCATGCCTGCCACCTCGTCGAGCTTGTCCGAAAGTCGCTCCAATTCCGACTCTATCACAGCCGAATACACGTCTTCCTTGCGGTTGAAGTATGTGTAAAGCGTGCGGCGACCCTTGCCCGATGCCACAGCAATGTCGTTCATTGTAGTGTTGGCAATGCCGTTCTTGGCAAACAGCTGGCGTGCCACATCAACGAGTTTTTGGCGAGTCTTGAATATTGACATAACATTTCCTTTACCTTTCTATTATTTTGCACATCAATTTATGTATGTGCAAAATTACAGCAATAATTCGATACAAGCAAATAAAACGCCTGCATTTTGTCTTTTGTTAACAGAGAAAAAGCAAAAGACAAAAGGAAAAATAGAGCAACGTAGGGGAAAAACAAAAGAACACAGGAGGCTGTTTGCCCGTAGGCACGTTATACTTACACCTTGTTATATATATGCCTATGAATTTCGATATTATTCCTCTGATTTTCGAGCCAAAATGCCTCGGCTTTCAAAAAGGACTCCTTTTGGCTTGCAAAAGGGTTCGTTTTGCTGTGCAAAAGGAGTCCTTTTACACAGCAAAAGGACTACATTTGGAGGGCAAAAGGACTCCTTTTGAAAAGGCGGGGGAAAATCGCCTTAATGCCTAAGACGACATTTTATCATACACAGCCAATCCCTTCACTGTAAGAAGATACTTCTGACGAGGGTGGCGAGGGGAAGAGGGATATTTCATTGTTACGAATCCGTCACTAATAGCTGGCGTAAGAGAATATTCAAGGAAGTTGGGACGGTTTTTCAGTCCAACAGCCTCCATCATTTCCTTTACACTCTTTTCCTCTGTACCAATCGCAAGAATCAATCGCTTAACATTTTCAGTTAGGCTCGCCTTCAAATTATTCGTACTTGTACTGGTGCTTGTATGGGTACTTGTATGGGTACTTGTATGGGTATTATCGGTATCGTTATACCCAATAAGCATATATCGGTTTTTCAACTCATGTTGCTCACCTAACATCAAATTACGGAAAAACTTAACAAGAAAGGACTTGTTTGGCTCTACACCTTTTGATGGATTACGATAGTTAGCACGCACAAGAGCATTGCGGAAGTACCATGAGTTTTCGGCAAACAAATCGTTGTTTGCCCGAAAACCAATCGACCGCAGATATTTGATAATAAACACAGCTGTAGTACGTGTATTGCCTTCACGAAACGGATGATTCTGCCATAGTAACGTTACGAAATCAACAATGTGATTGATAATTTCATCTGTTGTCAATCCTTTATAACAGAAGTCCTTTTCCTGTTGAATGTCATATCTCAATGCCATCATAATGTCTGCTGCACGGCCATAAACAACAGTATCGCCTTGCAACACCCATTCCTTTTTGCTAATATCATATGGACGGATTTCTCCAGCATGTTTGAATACACCATCAAACAAATGTCTGTGAATATTCAGAAACTCTAAAGCTGTAAATGAAAAGGACTGTTCACTCAACAATTTGGCGATGTTAGCAGCCACACGGTCGGCCTCCTCCTTCTCTGCATCGTCATTATCATGTGTCGTCTTATTGACATAATATGACTTCAACTGCTGTCGCACATCATCAATGGTAATGTCGCCCTCAATATGCTTGACAGCAGCTTCTTTCAGATAATCAGACACCTTCAGTCCATCCACATCTTGCAGACCAATAGCCGTGCGCCATAAAGAAGCCCTCTCACGTTTATGCGGCTCAGCCAAACGCTCGTATGCTTCAAAGTCGAGGTATAGTTGTTTGTTATTATTAGTCATTCTCGTAAATCATTAGATTTTCCACATTACAAACAAAAAGCAGTCACACAATTGAAGAATTGGCTTGACATATGATTTGCTATTATTTTTCATTTCTCATACCCCTCATAATAATAGCTCTGTTCAATCCCCTTGAATATCACCTCACGATTCTCCGTATCTGAAGTGAGGTTCTGCGAGAGCAGATAGCGCAGTTCGAGGTCGTTGATTGGTGAGCGTTCCATTGCCGAGAGGTACTGGTCCTTGTCCACATACTGCCAATTGACCACTTTGCCAAGTGCTCGTTTCAGCATCATGTCGAGCCAAATGCGCGTAGAGCGCCCGTTGCCTTCCATGAAAGGATGGCACACGTTCATCTCTACATACTTCTCTATGATATGCTCAAACGTGTCTTCCGGCATTTTCTCTACAGCAGCGAGTGCAGCTTCAAGATAGAGCGAATTGGCAAAACGGAAACCGCCCTTGGCTATATTCTTGTCACGAACGACACCGGCAAATGGGTATAGGTCGTTGAACAAATAGCGGTGTATCTGCTGAAGCCCCATAGCTGTACCTACAGGCATCTGGCCGATATCACCCGACTCAAAGAGGCGGTGAGCATTCACTAACGAACGTTCGTCTATTTCCTTTGTTGTCATAATTACATTATCTTATTTGTTTCTGCATCTACAAAGATAAAAACAATCTTTGACAATCACGAATGATTATGAGGATTGTTTGTATTGGCAAGCTAAACAAAATTCTCCGTTCCGTGTCACGGAATGTGCGTTCCAAGTCTTTGAACGGCCGTTCAGTGACACGGAACGTACGTTCAGTGACACGGAACGGAGATTTAATGGCGTTGCAGAAACATTTGCAAGGGAAATAAATAAAAGGTACAAATGCATTTATTCGGAATTTTGTTGTAACTTTGTAGAAGACTAAAACAAACAATCCATTATGAAATCATTGAGAGAACTTTTCCGTATAGGCAAGGGACCGTCAAGCAGTCACACTATGGGACCGCAGAAGGCGGCTAAGATATTTGCAAGTCATAACATGCACGCTGCCTCGTTTGAGGTGACGCTCTACGGCAGTCTGGCTGCTACCGGACGCGGACACATGACCGATGTGGCTATCGACGAAGTGCTGCGCCCTATCGCTCCGCTGCGTATTGAGTGGCACCCGCAAGTGTTTCTGCCCTTCCATCCCAATGGTATGAAGTTTGTGGCATTTGACAATGCCGGCAACCAGACTGACGAATGGATTTGCTACAGCGTAGGCGGCGGCGCATTGTCGGAAGGCGAGAAGGGACGTTGGCTTACCGGACTGCGCGAGGTGTACAAGCTGAATACGCTGCGCGAGATTCAGGACTGGTGCGAAAGCAACGGCCGTGGATATTGGGAGTATGTCAACGAGAACGAGGACGAGGATATATGGGACTATCTGATGGATGTATGGCAGGCCATGAAGGAGAGCGTTGAGCGTGGCATCGACCACGAGGGTGCGCTGCCTGGTCCGCTCAATCTCCCGCGCAAGGGTCCTATCTATTATGTCAAGGCAAGCGGATACAAGCAGTCGTTGCAGTCGCGTGCGCTGGTTTATGCCTACGCTCTTTCGGTAAGTGAGGAGAATGCTTCGGGCGGTATTATCGTGACGGCGCCTACTTGCGGTTCGTGCGGTGTATTGCCTGCTGTGCTCTATCATCTCTCTAAGGGTCATAACTTCAGCGACACACGCATTCTGCACGCTATGGCTACAGCCGGAATCTTCGGCAATGTGGTGAAGCAGAACGCTTCTATATCAGGTGCCGACGTCGGCTGTCAGGGCGAGGTTGGCGTAGCTTGTGCTATGGCTTCGGCTGCTGCATGCCAGCTGTTTGGCGGAAGTCCGTCACAGATTGAGTATGCTGCCGAAATGGGACTTGAACATCACTTGGGCATGACGTGCGACCCTGTGTGCGGACTGGTTCAAATTCCGTGTATTGAGCGCAACGCCTTCGCTGCTACACGTGCTCTCGACGCCAATCTCTACGCTTCGTTCTCTGACGGAACCCACTCGGTTTCGTTCGACCGCGTAGTGAAGGTGATGAAGCAGACGGGCCACGACCTGCCGTCATTGTATAAGGAAACAAGTACTGGCGGACTGGCAAGAGCCTACGAGCAGCACATGAAAGAAAAGAAATAAAAACTTTGTGGGATTCGGAGTTCCAGTAAAAAACCGTCGTATCATGACATGATACAATCATTTCATGGCATGATACGGTCATTTCAAGGCATGCAACATATATTTATATCACGATACTGACACAAGAAGAATGCTATCTGTAGGAGGGTATAGCATCCCTGCTATACCCACTCAATCAACAGTAAATGAAGGCTGAGTGGAGGGTGTGTCAAAACTCAATTATACGGGCTGAAAGCCCAATAAGCACATAGCCCAAGGCAGCGCCTTGGGTGTACGGATTGAAAATAGCAAAACGCCCTGTAAGGGCAAAAGCATTGATAATTAACGCTTTTGCCCTTACAGGGCGCATTGTTTTTGGTGGCTTTTTACCTCAGGGCGGTGCCCTGGGCTATGTGCTTCTGCCCCTTTCGGGGCGTGCTGTATGACTTTATTCGGCAACAAGTCTTACTGGCATGGCACGGTATCGCCCCTTGTTCATTCCAGACGAACCCGACACAAATCGGTAGTTTGACAAGTTTAGGCTCTTGCCGAAAGCATCGAGATACAAGTACCAAAAGCCGTACTCAGGACTGGTTGACGAGAATCCTTGATAATCAGACAAACGTGAGCTTGTCCATAGATTGGCATGATAGCTGTCCTTGTAAACCGGATCCTCGTTGGACTTGCCCTCATAATATCCGCTCATCGGGATGTAAATCTCGGGAATCTCCGAATCTGCAGTTTTAATACAGATGCAGTTGTACACCTCGCCATAATGAGTCTTCTCCTCTACTATCTCCAGGTTATTGTTGTCTATAAGACCTTGCAGACACATGTTGTCGCACACCTTGAAGTTGCCTATTGCCAAAGCATTTACCACACGGTCATCTGTTTTTGCTGGGTAATCGGCAGAATTATCAGCCTCCGAAATCTTAAAGTAGCCACCTATTGCTCCCTTGTTGTCTTTAAGCGCGGTTGTAGAAGGAGAATAGTAGCCGTTGTTTGTGGCACCAAGGTTGCGGTCGAGCATGTGGTAGATCTTGTTCTCGGTAGTTCCGTCTTTTTTAGTAACCTTAGCCTTTACGTCAACCATCTCGTAATAGTACCATCCCGAAGCCTTACTATTGCCCAACTGATATATGCCTGCTGCATCTCCTGTCAACTGTGCAAACAATCCTACATGATAAACCGGATAGGATACCGTAATCTTGGTTCTATTATTGGTGATAGTTATAATGGTAAATGCCTCATTGCTAATCCACCTATTATAATTATTCCGGTCATTCGATTCGTCCGAATTGTTGGCAAGCATCACCTTGTAGAATCCGCTGACGCTTTCCTTGTCCACCTTCACTCGTGTGTCATTACACGTGAGTTCGTCGCCCTGAAGCTTCGGAATGAGATAGTAAACAGGATTGTTGCCCACAAAGAAGTGGAGTCCGTCGTTGCGCACTCTGCCTTGGTTTTCCGCCGGTGTTATGCCCTGAAGCGAGGCATCCATCCATTTGAAGTAGTCGGCTTCATCATCGGACGAAAGTCCTGCAAGTCCTCGTATCTGCACAATTCTATTTGGATCAGTACGGAAGTCGTAGCCCAACTGTGTAATCTCTACACTGCGCGACAAGTCGCCTGATGTTATTGTCACAATACCAGTATGCTCATCCGATTCGTAGTTCTCGGTCAGAGTAAGTTCGATAGTGTACAGTCTGCCTGCTGACGAGTGGGGGCCAGCAGATGTTGGCAAAACAACACTCTCTTTTACCTTGTAACCAGTAATCCAATCTGCATTCCACTTCACATTATATTTGAAGTCTGACTTGGTAGTTACAAACGAAATTGTAGCCGTCTTTGCATTACCCTTTACAGTCTGCATGCCACACACGCCAAGTTCGTAGTCCTTACATGCTATCATGTTCACAATAGGCGGATTGTCGTCCACCACTTCTACAGACAGTCTGTTCTCGGACTTATTGTTTATTGCCTCATCTTCTGTAGCCCATCCTTCATGGTTCACAGCCGTAACCTTAACCTGATAATGATGGTTGCGAAGAAGATCCATCTGCGTTGAAGTGCCGTTGATCAAGAACTCCACTTTATAATAGGTATCTGGTCCGCCATCATATTTTGCACGGATAATCATATATGCTTTGTCGGCAGGTGTCTCATAGAAAGGCTGCTCGCCCGTAACATATTCGACTGTCTTAGCAGAGCAATCCACCGAAGGCAAAGCCACCTTGTTAATCGACTCTGAGGCTATCGTGCCCGATGATGCCGTATTGAAGAGTCTGAAACCTGTTATCTCGAAATTGGTCAACGATTCATTCTTTGTAACAGACGCCTTGGCAAACTGCCTGAGCAACGACACGTTGGTGCTGCCACTAAGCAGGTCAGCCACCTTGACGCTGCCCCAACAAACGGGAGCGTTGAGGTCGAGGCTGTTGCTGCGTTTTGCATTGTAAAGGTTTATCTTTCCATTAGCATCCTTAGCATCGCTCTCTGTTATGTTGGTGTTGGCTACAATATGTAGCGTGACTGTTCCGGGCTCAGCCTTCACCTTAACATCATAAGAGTCGCCGCCTTTAGGCTTGATGTCCGCGCCTGTGATATTGCTCATGCCGAGATACTTATTGTCAGCATCGTAGCACAATACGCAGAGGCTTTTGATTTGCTGCTGCTCGTTTGCTCTTGTCGCCACAGTATTCTTGGTGAAATTAGGCAACTTAAGAGTCAGCACCACTCCATCGGTCGGCAAGTCTTGCGTGCCGCCTCCTACAATGTCTCTGATGTCGCTGCAAGCAGTCGACACCATAGCCAAGAGCATGAAGAGCCAAATTGTCAATTTCTTGATATACATATTATTGTCTTTTAATTGTTACTTTTTAAAAGGGAGCTCCCTTCTTCCACGTCTTTGTGTCCGTATCGAAACTGCCTTCCACAACATAACGCTTGCCGTGCATCTTGGTTGAGGGATAGTTGTCACCGTCGAACAGTATAGGAAAATTACTTTCACCATCTAAACCTTCTAACTTAACTCTCAGATTCTTGTCGTACTCTCCTAATGGGGCTTTGAGGTGGAGTATGGTCTTGTACCAGATTTTGATATTGCTGTCCTGTCCGTATTCCATGCACTCAAATTCGTTAGAAAATTTGCAGTTATCGCACCACATTGTAAATTTACCTTTACCATCACTACTGTTTACTCCATATAGACAATACCAACCATTTATTTTTCTGCCCTTAGTATATATGGTATACTCTACGTCTACAACGGTAGGCTTCTCATCATATACTCTGTAGTAAGGATCCGACAAAGGGTCATACAGATACCAGCCTTCACGATCCTCATAGTTGAAGAGTGTGATGCCGGGGTCGTTGTGATGAGTGAAACGATGCGGCTGGTAGCCCTCACTGGTGTATGTACCATTGCTGAAAATCAGCAGGGTCTGTCCTGGCTTTATCGTCTTTTCAGCAGTAGTATTTGCATCTCCCTTACCGTTGTTAGATTCAGACTTAGCATCATGCGCTATACTGTAATAGTACCAACCAGGGTTGTAATCGTCAGCTGTCATCGAGCTACCTGGCCACCCTCCGGTGAAATACCATTCTGCCGTATTCTCGTCCTTTGAACCATCAGCCTTTGTCTCACCTATCTGTGTGTAGATGTAGACCTTGTGATAGTCCTTGTGCGACGAAAAGTCTTCACCCCAGTTAGCACCTTCTTGCACCCACCATCCATCTCGCCAGTTGTTGTTTTTTTCAGAATTATTGTAGGCTTCTTCATCAAGCATTTCAGAATGATCGAATTCTTCAAGTCTACTTGCGTTTTTAGCCCACGCCAAGTCGTTTATGGCTCGCATATAGATACGATAAGGACCTACTGGCGGACGCACCGTTACACGTATCTGCTGTTCAATGTGTTTCTTTGTACCGTCTACACCTATTGACTTTACAGTAAACGTATGTGTGGTTGTTGTCTGAGGGTCGGATGTAGCCTTTATGGTGAAGGTACCCTCAGCCACATTAGTATTGTCACACTTGATGTTTATTGTCGACTTAGCATACGAAACATCATGTCCGCCACCTAAAACCGTCCAGCCATCAGGGAACTGAATGCCACTAAGGTTGGTAGTGAACTTCACCACCTTTGTCAATTCGGATGAATTTTCAGCATACTGTATTACAATATCAACTGGATCCACCTTGAAGTATGGCGTAACGTTGTAATGAACATTAAGATACTTCTTCAGGTTGTTAACCTTTATCGACACCTTGGCATAGCCTTCAGTTTTATCACCAAAGTCGGTAACCGAAAGGTTAGGATTTATACTGAATTTCAGACGCTTGTTTACTTTATCGTTTTCAACTTTAATTATCTCCAAATTACCTGACGTTGCCTTGTTAACCTTTGATTCACATTCAAATTTCAAGGATGCCGGATCGGCATTTGTTTGATATTTGATGTAGTCGTCTTGCAGCGACTTAACTTCTGCACTTGTCTTCGAAACCCAAAGCGTAGTATGTGTAAAGTCAGCATCAACCTCTGCCAGTTTCCAAGGCTCTACACCTACAACACAGTATAGGTCGATGTTGCCCAGACTCTTTATGCGTCCTACAATCTCGTAGTAAGTGCCGCGTGGGAAAGTTGGAACTTCAGATGTTGAGGTCTCGTCCTTACGATGACCAAGGTTGATGTTGTAGCTGTTGTTGTGACCACCTACAGCACCACCTATCTTCAATGCCGACTGCTGCGAAGCCTGTGCCACGTAACGCTCGGGCAGATAATATGTGGCACGGAAGAGCCACTTCTCCTTTGAGTTTGCAGGTGCAGCTACACCCTCACCTGCAACCGTAATGATGTCCTCGTTATTGACATTGGCATTGGCTGTGGTCTCTGTCCACGAAGTATAGTAAGCGCCACTACCCGTATGTGACGTAGCATCGTACAATGTCGGCTCGATGCCCTTGGCATAGTCGTCGCTTACGTCGGGGTTAGTGAACTTGCCGTCCCACAACAGACTTGTCTGTGGCGAGAGTCGCTTGCCTATAATGTCGGTAATCTGCAATCCGTTAGACTTCAACGCCGAATGCATATCTGCGTCTTCGGGATTGTATATAAGGTTAAGACACACCTTTACACAGGTGAATTGCAGATTAGCCATCACGGTCTGAGGAGTCTTGTCCGTATTATTTATGGTAATTGTTCCGTCGGTAGCAGTTCCGTCGGCTGCCTTCGTTGCAGGCTCGTATATCATAGGGATATTTTTGGCTACGGGCATACCAGGCTTTGACATCGGCTGATAATACAATACCACTTTCTTCAAATCGTCCTCGGTATTAATGGTCTTATCAGCGAGCACATCGTTCATGTTAGCCACTACGTACACACGATAGGTGCCCGGCTTAATCTTGAGCTGATAAGAAGCAACTTTCTCATCGAGCATATTGCTTGCTTCGGGCGATGGAAGTTCCTGCGAAAGGAATGTTCCGTTGCCCTCAACAGGGAACGCATAAAGATGCAGGTCGTTGATCTTGCACTCGTCTACAGAGGCATTGTATGTAGGGTTGCTTGGGTCGAGACTGCTCGTAACCTCATCGCCCTCGCGAGTAACTGGCACATAGACACACAGATTGCCCTCGGATGAAGCCGGGGTGTTGTACACATCGGCATCATCAGTACATGCTGCCAGCAACAACAGGGCAGCAAGAGAAAGGAGTATGTCTGCAAGTCGTTTCATTGTTCTAATTATTATTAGGTTCAAACTAAATTTATTTTTTTATTCAACTTTCGCATGTAAGCTCCATACGCCCTGAAAGGGCAGAAGCCACTAGCCCAGGGCATCGCCCTGGGTAATTACGGACGCAAACC
>UMGV01001808.1_pt1 | contig 27843 bp, 25 predicted proteins | sample 1965361 | NCBI WGS metagenome assembly UMGV01 (sample SAMEA4836081, study PRJEB28245) | human gut metagenome | biome: gut microbiome; material: fecal sample | place: Denmark | collected 2008
TTGCAGGTGTTGGCGTTGCCGCTGTTGCAGATGACCGCCTGAGCCTTGCCGTTTGAGAGGTGGCTCTTTGTGACGAGCAGGGGGGCGCCCTTGACAAGGTTGGTCGTGTAGACCGCCGCCGCCGATGCGGGCACTTCGCTGAATATCAGCGAGAGATCCTTTTTGCTTTTATTCTTGCGTATGCCGCAGTGGACTCCCGCCGCGGTGAAGCCTTTAGCGGCGCAAACGCCGCCCGAAACCGTTTTCATCTATGCTTACCTCCGTTTAATACTCAATCCGTAGTTTTTCTCTTTGCCGAGCACCAGATTCATGCATTCGAGAGCCGCGCCCGAAGCGCCCTTGCCCAGGTTGTCGTATATTGCCGTGAGCAATATCCGCTCCTCGTTGCCGTAAACGCATATCTTCATGCCGTCCGTGCCGGAGAGCGCCGAAGCCGAGAGAAAGCCGCCCTGTGATTCGTCGCCGCAGGTCACGACGGGGCCGTTGTATTTCTCGGCGTAGACTGCTTTGATATCCTCAATGCCGCCGCTTTTTAGCTGACGGGCGAATATCGGCACTGTGACCTCCATGCCGCTGTAATAATCGTCGACTATGGGGCAGAATATCGGAGATTCCTCAATGCCGCAGACGGCCTTCATCTCCTTCAGATGCTTGTGCTGCTGCGAGGTGCCGTATTGCCTCGGGGCGAAGAGCGGTGCGCCCTTTTCGTAGCCCTCGTATTCGGCTATCATCTTTTTGCCGCCGCCGCTGTAGCCCGTCAGCGAGGTGCAGCTCAAAAGAGCGTCCTTGCCGAGCAGCCCCGCCTCGATCAGCGGATAAACGAGGGCGATGAAGCCGCTCGCGTGGCAGCCGGGCACGGCTATGCGCTTTGACGAGATTATTTTTGCCTCAAATTCCGCCGACAGCTCGGGGAAGCCGTATGCCCAGCCGGGTGCAGTGCGGTGGGCGGTCGAAGTGTCGAGGATCACCGTATTTTCATTCTCCACCAGCTCAGCTGCTTCTATCGCCGCGGCGTCGGGCAGGCAGAGGAAGGAGATATCCGCAGAGTTCAGCGCCTTGCGCCTCGCCTGAGTATCCTTTCGCTTCTCCTCGGGTAATTCTATGAGCTTTATATCGTCTCTCTGAGCCAGACGGTCTCGGATACGCAGCCCCGTTGTGCCTGCGCTGCCGTCGATAAATACTTTTTTCATATTGGATACACCGCCTTTGACGGAACACCTGCAAGTCACAGAATATAGAATAAACAGGCTCACAAAGTGTATAATATCGGGATTATTTGCATATATACTACCACATTGCGTATAATTATGCAATAGCTTTTCGCTAAAAATCGTAATTTCGGCGTGACTGCATCGCAGAAGCCCGCAGTGGAATACAAAGTTGTATAATTTGCACAATTCATCGGGGATATTTTTTATGTTATGGCTTGTCTTTCGGTCGGCGGCGTGATATAATCCGAGTTGGAGGGATAATATGAGAGCATTTATACGCTTTTTTTCAAGAATAGGCGCTCTGCTGCTGAGCCTTTATATGCTCCTCGGCAGCGTGCAGGGCTTCACGACGAGTGAATTCGTATATGAGCGGGCTTACGGCAACCCGATGAAGGGATTCATGCCGTTTTACAGCGAGGGCGGCGTTGACTCCGCCGTTGAGCACAGCATGGAGTGGTTTTATATCCCGCTGTCGGCGCTTGTGACCGATGATGGCGAATACCGCATCGCCGAGGGGCTTGAGCCTTATCTCGACGATATATCCTCAAGAGGCAATCAGGCGGTGTTCCGTGTTTACCTCGACTACCCCGCGGACAAGCTCGGTGACAAGGCCGTGCCGCAATTCATATGGGATATGGGCGTCAAGAAGCTGCCCTATGACGGTTACGGCGGCGGTGTAAGCCCCGATTATTCCGACGACAGACTGATAGATTTCCTTGTTGATTTCGTGCATGAATTCGGCAAGGCGTGCGACGGCGACAGCCGCATTGCATACATAACTACGGGTCTTATAGGCCATTGGGGCGAGTGGCATTTCTCCGCCTGCCCCAAGGCTGCGCCCTCAAAGGAGCAGCAGGCGAGGGTGATAGCCGCCTTTGCCGAGAGCTTTACAAAAACCCATGTGCTTACCCGCTATCCAGGCACACCGGGCACCGAGAGCGGCAAACTCGGTTACCACGACGATTCCTTTGCCTATGAGACGATAAATCCGGAGCACGATTGGGAATTCGTACCGAGGCTGCGAAGCGCGCATCAGTCGAGGCTCTGGAAAACTCAGCCCATCGGCGGCGAATTTCGCCCCGAATGCCAGATACCATTCCTCACGGGCGGCGAATACGACGGTATGCAGCCCTATGATGAATGCGTAAAGCAGGCCCACTGCTCCTGGCTGATGATGCAGCGGGCGTTTGATACGGGGCTTACCGCCGAGCAGGTCAAGGCTGCGAACGAAGCCTCCGCAAGCCTCGGCTACGATTTCTTTGTCAGCCGTGCGGCGGTCAAGAGAGCGTGCGGCGAGACTAAAGTATATGTCGCCGTCAAAAATACGGGGGTTGCCCCGATATATGCCGACCCCGCCGTGTTTATCGGCGCGGCCGACGGCGAGGTGCGGGCGGAGGGCTGCGCTCTCTCGGAGCTTATGCCCGGCGAGACCGAGGTCTACACCGCTTCGCTTGAAATTCGGAGCGGCGATGAAGTGCATATCCGTATCGGCAGCCCCGCCGAGGGCGGCAAACCCGTGCGCTTTTCAAATAAAGGCTGCGCCGAGGACGGCTCGCTCATTGTCGGCGTGATGAGCTGAAGAAGGTCGGATATCGAAAATTACCGTTGACGGCGATTTCGATATATGGTACTATTACATTATAATAAAGGGCGGCTTCGCTGCCCGTAACGGAGGAAAAGCAATGACACTTTCAATCATAAACGGCTGGGAAGAGGGTCACTTCAAGGCGGTGGCGTCAAAGGGGCTGCACGGTATTGAATTCTGCGCCAACGACCGCTACGACTCCGCCGAGATACTCGCAAAGGCCGATGAGATAAAGGCGAATTCCGAGAAATACGATGTCAAAGTCGTCTCGATAGGCAGGTGGGGCATGACCCGCCTTGACGAGAGCGGCAATATTATCCCCGAGGCTCAGGCTCACGATAAGAATCTCATTACCCTCGCTTCCATAGTCGGCTGCCCCGTTTTTAACGTCGGCGTTAACCGCGTTGAGGCTCTCTCCTATTATGACAACTGTCAGGCGGCGATCAGGTATCTTGCCGAGCTTATCGAATTCGGCAGAGATAAAGGCGTTAAAATAGCCGTCTATAATTGCGACTGGGAGAACTTCATATATGAGGATAAGGCGTGGGCGGTCGTGCTCGGCGCTCTGCCCGAGCTCGGTATCAAATACGATATCTCCCACTGCCTGAGTCGCAGCGGCGACTATCTCAGGGAGATGAGGGATTGGGGCGGCAGATTCTATCATGTCCATATCAAGGGCGCCCTCTATATATCGAACGACCACTTCGACGACCCGCCCGCGGGTCTTGACCAAATAGACTGGAGATCCGCCATGGCGCTGCTCTACTGTGCCGATTACAGCGGCGCGCTCTCAATAGAGCCGCATTCGCGGCGCTGGAGCGGCAAAAAGGGTCAGTGGGGCGTTGACTACACCATCAAGTTCATCTCGCAGTTCATCATGCCCGATGATTATGAATGCGTCGACAATCCGTATATGCCGTAAAGCAGCAAACCCGCTTCCTAACGGAGGCGGGGTTTTTTCGGCGCTTTTTTGAATAGTATTTTAAAGAATTCTCTAATGAAATTCGCAATCGAAACGATGACACTGCCGAGTTTCGTGCAATTTTTTACGCAATTTGGCTCAATTGTCTAAAAACCTCTAAAAAAGCATTGACATAACCGATGAATTATGCTATTAATGAAAATGAAAAATTGTTTAATCGGCATAAACAAAATTTGCCTTTTTTGGCATTGTCTTATGACGAGGAAGTCTAATTCAACTGCATGAGAGGGGAGTCCTTATGAAAAAAGCAGTGAAAAATTCACAGCGCTTCGTCGCAGTTCTCCTTAGTCTGTTGATGATAGTGTCAACATTTGCACTCTTGGGGTCTGTCGGCGCAGCCAAACTAAAAGCCTCGGCCGCAGGGGAGCTTACCACGGTCGTTGCGTGCTCGGACTATCAGAACCCGAGCGGCAATGATGCCGGCAAGACCTTCGTGCAGAGCGTCGTTGCTCAGCTCAAGACTGCTGCGGGTGTCACTGCGGCGGACGGATTCCTTTGCTGCGGCGACTACAGCTACGGCTATAATCAGGCGGCGGCAGGCATTGCCTCGCTCAAAAGCGCGGTCACCGGCATTATCGACTGCAATGACAATAATTCGGCGTTCTGCCAGGGCAACCACGACGAGGCGGGCGCAGCGGGCCTTGCCAAGAGCGGAGACAATGACCCTTCGAGCGGCAAATACGGCGTTTTCGTTATCAACGAGGACGACTATATGTGGTATAACAACGACGAAGCCACCATTAAGCGCACGGCCGAGAATCTGCGCAACTACCTCAACCACAAGCTGGCTGTCGGCTTCAAGGCCCCGATTTTCGTTATCTCCCATCTGCCGCTTCATTACTCGATGAGGACAAGGAACGACGGCGACAAGCAGCACGCAAATTACATATTCAACGTGCTCAACGACGCAGGCGGCAACGGCCTCAATATCGTCTTCCTCTACGGTCACGACCATTCAAACGGCTGGGATGATTATCTCGGAGGCGCTTCGGTCTACCTGACCAAGGGTGACAGCATCAACATTGCACAAAACAGCAGAACCGTATTCAGGACGGAAACTCTTGCGTTTACCTATATGAACGCCGGCTTTGTCGGCTACTACGATAACCACAACGGTGCGGATGATACTCTCACAATGACCGTATTCCAATTCGATAACGAAAATATCGAGATCAAAAGAGTTTCACAGAGCGGCATCCATAACCTAAAGAGCAAGGGCGTCACCAACAGCTATAAGAATGAGAGCGGCTATTCGCCCGACACCTCCGTCACCGCAAGCCCGCAGTCATGGGCAATTACGGGCGACGTGACAAAGACTCACGAGATAGAGCACGTTATACCCGAGAGCACCGGCGGCAGCACGGGCGGCGGCTCCTCCTCCACGGCTTATACGAGAGTTACTTCGGCCGACGATATCGTGGACGGCAAAAAATACCTGCTCATCTATAACGGCAGCGAATTCATGCAGCCCGTTGACGCAGGCACCACCGACCGCGTTGGCTTCAAGACTACGAGCACGGGCGGCATCTCGATGGATGATACCATCACGGGCGACTATGCGGCGAATGAATGGACCTTCACCGCCTCCGGCTCGGGCTGGAAGATAGGCACGGACGACGGCTATATCACAATGAGCCGAAATGCAAGCTCCTCCAGCAGCTATGACGCAAAATTCGGCACGAGCGGCAATGTGTTCACCGTCGGCGGCTCGGCAAATGCTTATACATTCTCCACCACCGTAAGCGGCACCACCGTTTACTTCAATAAGAACGAAAGCCGCAGCCTTATCAACGGCTATAAAAATAACCCCGCTTCGTTCTACCTCTACCGTGCGCCCGAGGGCGGCGCAGGTACCGTCAGCTACACCAAGGTCAATGCCTCGTCGCTTGCCGACCTTGAGGACGGCGAGACCTATGTGATAGTCTCCACCCGTGACAACACTATGTACGCCTGCTCCAATGAGTATACTACTGTTTCGGGCTATACTTCAACAAGGCTTGCGGGCGTTGCGGTCACCGCGAACGGCGACGTTATCGAGGGCTCTGACGAGGTAACGGCCTGCGAGTGGGTCTATGACGCAGCCACCTTGTCCTTTAAGGCGACGAGCGGCGCAAACGCCGGCAAATATCTCAAGGTTCCTGAAAGCAGCAGCTCGGCCGTGACCTTCTCAAGCTCGGGCGTTGCCTACACCTACACCAATAATCAGCTTCTGCTCAGCGGCTCTACATACGGCCTCAACCTCAGAAGCAACTATACCTACAGCGGCTACAACGGCGGCTCAACGGTTTATTTCTACAAAAATACGGTTTCCTCCTCCGGCGGCGAAACACCCGTCACCAACAAGAAGATAACCTCTATAACCCTTGACACCAATGAAGGCACCGTGTATATCGGCGCGGGCAAATCGGTAAGGACGGGCGCGAACCTCCTTGTCACCTATGAGGACGCGACGACCGAAACCATTCCCGTAACCGTCGGTATGCTCCTCGATCTCACCGGCCACTTCAACGCCGTGCAGTATACCTCGACCGAGGGCGATTATGTCGGCCTTGCGGCGTATTACAGAGACAATTGGCTACCCGATTTCACTCTCCATGTTATTCCCAAGGATGATTACCCCGATTACCCCGAGGCGGGCTCCGTCAGAGTCGGCAAATCCGCTTCCGCACCCGAATTCCAAAACAGCGGCGTTGCCAAGATAGAGCTTACCGCAACGGGCGTTCCGATGAACCAGGGTATCGACGTGGTGCTCATGCTCGATACCTCCTCGTCAATGAATGACGAGGTCACCACCACCGACTCAAGCGGCAACACCGTCACCAAGACAAGGATAGGGGTGCTGCGCGACTCGGTCGGCAACCTTATAACGAGCTTCAATCAGCCGAATGAGGCGGGCATAGTTCAGGATATCGACATTGCCATTGCGGATTTCAACGGCTATGTTAACTCCGGCAAGCCGCTGCTTGACAGCAACGACCACCTCACCGACGCGACCATCAGGACCAACAGCAACAACGCTCAGGTCTACACCGGCTCGGGCGCAATAAATGCAAATGCCTTTGTGCCCATCGAGTCGATAGCTTCGTTTGACACCTCGACCATCGCCACGGCGAGCGGCACGAATTATGACTATGCGTTTGACACGGTCTATTCGCTTGTCGAAGCGAAACAGGCGGCAAACAAGGCGAATCAGGAGGACAGAGACATATATGTCATCTTCATGTCCGACGGTGCGCCGTTCTCCTACAACTACTTCAGCTCTCAGTCAACGAGCGCGAATTGGAATAACTGGCTGCAGGGCACCTACGCCACCGTAAACGACGTGCCCACGACCAGCTCGCACGCATACTTCTATAACGGCCCGGGCAACAGCCACAGAATGGCGGACGCCATCAAGGGCGACCCGACACAGACCTTCACCGTTATCAAGAATGACTCAAGCGCCTCCTACAACGGCCAGCAGTATATGGCTCAGGTGCCCGGCCTCGGCGCAAAGATGTATTCGATAGGCTTCTGCCTTGCGGTCGACAGCGCCGTAACCGTCGAATCCATGCAGTATGTTATCAGGAATATCGCAAGCGATGAGAAATACTGCTATTTCGCCGATGACGCAGCCCAGCTCGATTCTGCATTTGCAGCGATAAGAGACGATATCAAGCAGGCGGCCACCGAGGCATATTTCGTTGACCGAATGGGCAGCGAATACAATCTGCAAAGAGCCTCGACCTATGTCAAGAACGGCCAGACCTTCACCCTTGCGGAGGCTCCGAAGATTGAGGTCAAGAGCTACACGCTCTACACCAATGCCGACCTCAAGAACGGCGTTATCACCGATATCAACGATGTCGGCACCCGCACGGGCGCAGCCGAGACCCTCGAGACCGTCACCTTCAGCGCCGATGGCACTCAGGCTTTCTCCGATCTCATAGATTCGGGCGCAACGAATATCCTTGTTGACGGCGTTATAAACGCCAGGACTTTCTTCTATAACACCAACTCCGCGGCGGTCATGATAGACGCCGACGGCGACGGTGCGGCGGAGCGTTCGCTCGCCCCCGAGACCTTCTATTGGAAGATAGGCATCATTGCCGAGAAGGAATTTGCCTTGAGCTATTATGTCTACCTTACCGGCACTATGGAGGGCAAGAGGGATCCGGGCGCATACCCGACCAACACCAGTGCAATACTTTATTATAAGAACTACCTCGGCAACGACGCATACAAAGAGACCGTTTCGCCCGTGCTCCCGTGGCAGGGTGCCGTGGTCAACTATGAATTCTACCTCGTCAACGCCGCAGGTCAGCCGGTCAACAGAGCCGGCACGGTCGTTCCATTTGAGAACAGAGTGATGATAGGCGAGAGGCTCAGCTACCTTATCCGCCTGAACACCTCGGAGTATAACGAGAGCTACACCCTCGCCCCGCTGAGCGACGTGCCCGACAACTACACGCTCTTTAACCCCGCCGCCTCCGCAACCGTTACGGTCTCGAGCGGCACGACGGGCACGAATGCGGTCGTTATCTCCGATACCGCAAGCGCAGTTACCACCTATTATTACGATAGCAACTACCGCTTCAATCAGAACGGCACCGCCCCCAATGTAAGCGACTATTACAACACTCACTTCGCGTTCGGCGTTTACACCACTGAGGGGCTTTCGCCCGACACGGTCGTTGTCGACTACGGCCTGCCCGTCAAGATCCACCCGATCGCAAATGACAAGATTATCCTTAACGGTACCCCTGTCAATGCGATCTCGGCGACCTTCGGCGGCGCTCTCAACAGCACCGCCTATGAGAAGTCTCAGTTCGCCTCCGAGGAACAGACGATAACCCTTGCCCACGGCACGGCTGCCATTGACCCGCAGGACGGCAGGGCGGTCATCTACACCCCGACCGATATGCAGATGTCGGCGGAGGAGGTATTCTACTACGAGGTCATTCTCGACGGCTTCCGCTACTACAGCAGGATAACCGTTATCCCCGCGGCGAACATCTTCTATGAGGAGAGCTTCATCGACTTCGTCGACGGCGACGGCTATGCTTGGCAGACCGTCGGCAGCGGCAGGGAGGCTTATCAGTCGGAGGATCGTCCCGGAATTTCATCTGTTGCGGGCTTCGACGCAGACAATGTCTACGGCTACGATCCCGCTTATAACGACAGCAGCGAGACCTATTCGCTCGACAGAGCAAGGGTCACAACTCTTGACGCAGGCTCGATAGGCAAGGAGCCGACCGCGAGCTTCACCTTCTGCGGCAGCGGCTTCGATCTCTTCAGCGTCACGAGCAACAAGACCGGCGCAGTCCTTGTCAAGGTCGAGGGGCTTGATAATTCCTTCAACAAGACCTACATAGTCAATACCTATTACGGCTATTCCTACGGTCAGCTCTATCTTGACGCCGCGGCCGTGACCCCGACCGCCACCATCAGCCCGACGAGCACCGTTAACGGCGCTGCCGTCAACAACGCCCCGCTCTATGAGAGCGAATATAAGGCGGGCTCCACGGTAGATATTGACGAGGATGAGACCATAGTCGTTGTCAACGGCATCGTTTACTCCGATAAGCAGAAGAACGGTGCGGCGCTTGCATACGGCTGGCTCGTTTCCGACGGCGAGGAGAACGGACTCTATCAGATCCCCGTTGTCAGCGTCCCCGTCGGCAATTCCACCCTCGATTACGGCACTTATAAGGTCACAGTGACCCCGAAATACGCCAAGGTATTCGATAAGACAGGCGACGACAGCTACAAGATCTATATCGACGGCGTGAGGATCTATGACCCTGCGGGCAAGACTGTCAGCGGCGTTATCGAGAGGGCTTACAATGCCGACCGCGAGAATAACGCCCGCTTCATCGAAGTCAGGGATACCGTTATCTCGGCGAATGACTTCGGCACCGCCACCGTGGACGGCAATGCCGTTGCGGGCACGATGTTCATCGACGGCATCTCGGCTCTCAGCGGCGCAAGCTACGCCGACTCCGTTGCAAAATTCAGCAAGGCAGGCCCCAATAACGAGCTTTATCTCTATGAGAATCAGGCGGTTGCCTTTATCCCGACCGTTTCTGCGGCTTCGTTCCAGATAGGCATGAAGGTCGCAAAGCCGGGCGCCTCGAGCAGCACGGCGACGGTCAAGGTGCTCAATGCAAGCGGCAGCATCAAGACGTTCACCGTCTCAGGCGCGGCAGAGAAATACTATGATATTTCTTCGCTCCTTGTGCTTGATACCACCAACGGCGAATACTCGGCAAACGGCGCGATAGTTATCGTAAACGATTCCGATACCGTGCTTTCGCTTACGAATTATAAATTCACCTCAAGGACTGCGTCCTCGACCAAGACGGCGGACTATGTGACGGTCGATAACAGAGCGTATGCGGCGGCAGTCAAGGCGATAAGCAGGGTCATGACTACGGCTGATTCCGCGGGAGTCACCTCCGAATGGGAGCGCACCGCTCTAAAGACGGGCGACACCGCAAGGCTCACTATAAATACCCCTGCGGATATCGTTTCGCTCACCGTTGACGGCAAAGCGGTCACAAACTGCACCGTCAATGAGGACGGCAGCAAGACATGGGTCTATGCCTATGTAGTTGACGAGACGGATTCGGGCAGCCACGAGATAGTCGTCACCGATTCCAAGGGCAGGGTAAGCGAGCCGATAGCTACGGAGGAGATAACCGTGGCGGCAGCCCCTCAGAGCGCAGTTATTTCATTCTTCAGGATGATAATCCGTAAGGCAGTCTCTTTCATTAAGAAACTGATGGGATGGAGGATTGTATTATGAGTAAGTTGTATTCAAAACCCGTTATCAGCTTTCAGAGCTTAGCCATCTCCACGGGAATCGCTTCAAGCTGTGAGATGCTCGCCAAGAGCGCCGAGAATATTTGCCCCGTCGTGGTCAAGGAGTGGGGCGAGACAACTCTGCTGACCGACGCCTGTGATATGGAGCCGGCGGAGCAGCTCTGCTACCATGTTCCTATTGAGGACAATAACGTTTTCAGCTCATAATGATATTGTGCCGAAGGCTGCCACATATCGGCGGCTTTCGGCACGAGCTTTAATGAAAGTTCAGGATGCTTATGAAGAAAAAAATCATAGCGATCGCCGCGGCGGCGGTCGCAGCAGCGGCTGTTTTGACGGTGATACTCTTCAAAACGGGCGTTTTCAAGCCGAAAAAGACAGTGTATATCCCCGAGGGCACCACGCTGAATCTGCGTGAGGGCCTGAGCGCCGAGCTGACCGAGGTCGACCCCTCCGAGGCAGGCACTGCTCCGACCAAGGCGGAGATGAGCGGTGAATACACGGCAAAAAGCGAATTTCCGTATACTGTCGGCGGCGTTGAAGTCAGCGATATGTTCTCATATTCGGGCAGCTTCGTTGAGGACGGCAGCGGCAGGCAGGTCAGCGGCATTGCGGCCGTGAGGGTCAGGAATAATTCCTCAAAGGCATATCAGCTGCTCAGCCTCAGCTTTGCGACAGACGGCGGCGACATTGTCTTTGACGTGACGGCGCTCCTGCCCGGCGCGGAGATGACCGTGCTCTCAAAGGAGGCCGTTCCGTATAACGCCGATCTGCTCATTTCAAATGTCACTGCGATAAAAAGCCTCGAGTTCACCGAGACTCCGTCGCTAAATTCGGATATTTTTGAGCTGTCCGCTTCGGGCGGAGTGCTCGGCGTTAAGAATATCTCGGGCAAGCAGGTCGGCAACGTCTATGTTTATTATAAATCGACCGATTCAAACGGACTTTTCGGCGGCATAACCTACCGCATAAAGCTCGGCGATATGCCGTCGGGCAAGTTTGCCAAGACCGCCCCGCCGCATTTTGACGGCGGATCTAAGATACTGTATATCACCTATGTATAAGAGAACTTATAAATTCCCCGGGCTTGCCCTTTGCGTCGAGAGCGAGGAGCAGATATCGGGCAATGCGAATTTTGACCGCTTCCTGACCGATGAAGCCGAGGCACACGGTCATATCACGGTGCGCCGCTCGCCGCTGCCGCTGCTCGGCGAAGGAAAGCGAAACGGCAGATACCGTCGCGTGAAGCGCGGCGGCAGGGAGCATTACTACACGGCGTTCTTTGACCCCTCCGAGGGCGGCTACAGGGATTACGCCTGCCTTGTTCGCGGCGAGACGGAGGAGCTTTATATTGATCACTGCGGCGGGCTTTGGGATTCAATGATAATAGACGCCCTTGATATCCCCGACAGGCTGCTCGAGGTGAAAGCCGCTTTTCTCCATTCGTCGTTTATAACCGTCGGCGGGGAGGGGATACTCTTTGCGGGCAACAAGCAGGCGGGCAAATCCACTCAGGCGGCGCTTTGGAGCAAATACCGCGGCGCGCTCATCGTCAACGGCGACAGAGCCGTGATAAGGCTTGAGGGCGGCGGGGTGCGTGCCTACGGCTCGGCATTCTGCGGCTCGTCGGGCATTGCTCTTGATGAGAGCGCACCCGTCAAGGCGATAGTACTGCTCGGGCAGGCGAGTGAGAATACCGTCACGCCCGTGCCCGCACCCGAGGCTTTCAGAGAGTTGCTCGGCAAAATGACCTATGATACGAGCGCTCAGAGCAGCGTTGAGGCTGCGGCGGCGATAGCTGCCGAGGCTGTCGCGCGGGTGCCCGTGGTACGGCTGGTCTGCACACCCGATGAGAGAAGCGTTGAAGCGCTGGAGGCTGCTTTATGGAGAAAATAAGGGCTGAACGCCCATCGACCGAGCCGATGATATCGAGATATCTAAATGCCCGCTGTGCGAGCCTCGGTATACCCGCTTCGGCGACCTTTGAGCTGACCTCGGGCTGCAATTTTAACTGCAAGATGTGCTACATTCACTCCGCAGGTGCCTCCCGCTGCGGCGAGCTCAGCGCCGAGCAATGGATATCTCTCGGCAGGCAGGCACAGGAGCTTGGCGTGATATTCCTGCTGATAACGGGCGGAGAGCCGCTCTCAAGGCCGGATTTTCCCGAGATATACACCGCCTTGAAGCGAATGGGCTTCATTATCTCGATAAACACCAACGGCTCGCTTCTCGGCGACAGGATCACCCGCCTTTTTGAGGAGCTGCCGCCGACGAGGCTTAATATTTCGCTCTACGGTGCGGATAACGGAACATACGGCAGCCTTTGCGGAGTGCCCGCGTTTGAAAAGGTCATCGCCAACATCAGGAGAATGCAGGATATCGGTGTCGATGTTAAGATAAATTGCAGCGTAACGCCCGATAACTGCGGCGATATCGAGAGGCTTTGCCGCCTGACCGCCGACATGGGGCTTAATATGAAGCTGACGACCTATATGTATCCGCCTGTGCGGCGTGATGCGGGCAGCGTCGGCTCAAATCCCGCGAGATTCACTCCCGAGCAGGCGGCTTACTACAGAGTGAAGTATTCGCTGTTGACCCTCGGCGAGGAGGAATTCCTGCGCCGTGCGGATAATCTGAATGCGTTTTTTGACAGCGAAAGCGAATGCGTCGACGATATCGAGGCCGAGCGGGGAGTGCGCTGCCGTGCGGGCAGGTCGGCGTTGTGGGTCGACCGCCTCGGCAATGTGAATCCCTGCGGCATGATAAACGGCGAGAGCCGAAATGCCTTGGAGCCGGGGCTTGCGGAGTGCTGGCGCGAGGTGAGAGAGGCGACCGCCGAGATACGGACCCCCGCCGAGTGCGTTAACTGCAAGCTGCGCCCGCTTTGCCCCGTCTGCGCGGCGGCGTGCAAGTGCGAGACGGGCAGGTTTGACCTTGCGCCGAAATATCTGTGCGAGATGAGCGAATACACGGCTCGGTTCATTGCCGAGCGAGCCGACGAGATCAGGAGCGAAAAACATGAGGATCAATAAAGATTATGTGGTCAGGAGGGTCGCGGGCGAGACGATGCTCATCCCCGTGGGCAAGAGCGTTATAGAGCATAACGGCATCTTCACCCTCTCAGAGAGCGGCGCTTTTATCTATGACCGCCTGTGCGAGGGCAAGACCCGCGACGAGATAGTTGAAGCAATGAAGGTCGAGTTCGACGCCGACGAAGCGACGATAAGAAACGACGCCGATGAGTTTCTGCGCGGCTTGATCGAGGCAGGTATTGTATCCGAATAATTCAAGCCGTGTGCGGCAAGCTCCGCACACGGCTTTTTATTCATAACCTTGAAGCTGAATTAAATCGAAAATGTCGGTTGTTGAAAAAGCCTGATGTCATGCTATAATCATTTTGTAAGCCTATCTTCGATAAAATGAGGGAAGCTGTATGATTGAAAGGAAAAAGAGAACTTTGATGATAGTCGGAAATGTGATGCTTGCGGTCGCCGTTGCATATACTTTCCGCTTCATCGGAAAAGGCGATTTTTATTCCTTACTGTTTTCCTATCTGCGCAGCTTTATTTATATCGGTCTTTTTACCGCATGGGGGCTTTCCGCCCGTCATCGCATAGTTCAGAAACAGGCAACTTTGAAAACCGTGAAGCGCTGGTAGCCACCGCGATTGAAAACAGGCTGATGGTTACAACATTAAAAGATGAATAACTCAAAAAATATCCTCGGCTTCAAAGGCCGAGGTTTTTTGTGCTATTTGACAAACAGTCTCGGAAAACAAATACTTCTTCTGCATTTACTGGCACAAATGCCAGTGACAAACGGGAAAAAATAAGTACAATTATAAATGAAAAAGAAAATGAGTAACAAGGCGGTGATGGGAATGAGAAAGATCGTTTTGGACATTCAAAGTGCCATTCATGCGCACAATATGGAAAGAATGCTCATGCAGGAGTTGGAGGATTGCCAGGTTGTTGTTTCCGAATCGCCCGATTCAACCGCCGAATGGTGCAAATTGCATAAATCCGACGTGCTTTTGATGGAAGTAAAGGATTACTCTCCTTGGATGTTCCCGGAACGAATGGAAATAACAAAAAAGGTCAGAAAAAGCACCCCGGAATGTCGTGTTATTTTATTTATAAGCGACGAGAACGACGCGGCTCTTTCGGAAAGTGTCCGGCAAGCAAAGCGTGACGGCTTTATCGACGCTTTCCTGTTCGGCTCAGTTTCCGAAAACTACTTTGCTTCGGTTATCGACAGTGTATAAATGACCGATTAAATAATAATGCAAAGCTGTTTGACTGCCTAGCAGAACAGACCGGTTTGCCGAATATTTATTTGCAGGCTTAAAGAAAGGCGGATGATATGATGAAGTTAAGTAAATATATTTTAACCTTACTTATAGCTCTGGCTGTGCTTGCCGCGTTTTCGGGCTGTGAGGCGAAACCCTCCGATGATCCTGATTTGACCGAAAACAAAACAACCGATGTCTCCCACTTGACGACCGTGCAAAATGACACCGATCTTTCGAGGCTTCAAAAAACCATTCTCGATAACAACGAATCGGTTGGTATTGCCTATATCGGTTATGTCGGCTATGAGGCGAATGAGCAGGAGGTTTACAGCTTTTTAGATAACAGTCAGTATGCGGATAAATATGATTTCCTCTGCGGCTCTCCCCTTGTAAACGTCGGCGGTGCGGAGCTGTATGCGGTAGTTATTGCCGATACTGAATACATTGCTTCTGTTTATCGGGCGGAAATAACCGATAACGGCGAATACTCCGTAAAGACCGACGATGAAATTTATAAATACAGCGGCTACGGAATTGATTATTTTTTACTGCGCTGCAATGAAAGCGAAATACACTCAAACGTATCGCTGTTTTTTGAAAAGGGAAACAGCTCTTTTTCGGTGTTTCCGATGCTCTCCGGGATGGACGGACATCTTGTCGCTGAGAATTTTTATGATTTTTCCATATACAGTGATTACGGCGACGACAGTGAAGCCGAGGATAAAAATGTTGCAATAGCCAGAGAAATTCTTTTGGAGTCTCAAGAGGTGCAGTACTACATAAATATAGGTATGAGTGTGCAATATACAGGGCAAAGCCGGGAAATTGACGGTCGCCCGTGCTGGATTTTTGCGCTTGGCACAAACAGAGACGACCAATTCGTCAGAGAGCGCTATTACGGAGTGTGTGACAACCTTGTTTATTTTTACGATGCGTTGAATGACACATGGGAAGTTCTCGGGAACGGATAAAGGGCAAAAATTAATTGCTTGAAGGAATTTTTATAATGTGACTTACCAAAGCGTGCGAGATTGCCGGCTTCAAGGGCGTTTTTAAGGTCAACACATACTACGGCAATTCAAAAACACAGCATTTATATTACCTTGTTGTTCCTTGCGGAGATGAAGCTTATATTGCTGACTTCAGACCGGAGAAATTATATGACGATGATATTTCCGATATGAAAGGCATTGAAGAGGCTTTCTTAAAGGGCATTAAGGCGGAAAAGTATAATTAAAGTGCATTAAAAAGGAGGAATCTTTTATGGGATTATTTGACAAAAAGTTCTGTGACATATGCGGTGATAAAGTCAATCTGCTCACTCAGAAAAAGCTTTCGGACGGGCAGCTTTGCTCAGACTGCAAGCAGAAGCTAGGCTCATTCACAAGCGGCTGGAAGCAGAGAACCGTTCAGGATGTTAAAGCTCATCTTGAACAGAGAGAGCAGAACAAGCAGAAGTATCAGCAGTTTAACTGCACCGCAGCGGCGGGCGGAAGAAACAGTACGCTTCAAGCGGATTTTAATCACCGCTGGTTTATCTTTGCTATTGATAACAGAGATTTCAGGAGCGGCAACCCTCAGGTGTTTGAGTTTTCTCAGCTTCAGGATTTCTGGATCGAGCCGGAATACAGAACACTTGACGATTCGGATAACGACGGTATCCCCGACAACAGGGATGATTTCGACAACAGACAGCTTAACAATCAGGGCGGCTTCGGCGGAAACATGAACCGAATGAACAATATGATGAATACATCCATGCTCAATATTCCGCTTGCCGCTCAGCCGTTTGTGCGTAATTCAAGCTCATATTCCTCGCCTAACGAAATCCGTGAGGTATCCAACGTAAGAGTTTGCTTCCGTGTTACCGACAGATATATAACGAACCCGATAGGTTTTGATGTAACGTCGGACATTTCATCGGGCAATCAGATGGAGCTTATGAACGCTTATGAAACAGCCGTTCAGGTTATGCAGCTTTGCCAGCAGATAAAGCAGGGCGGAGCTTCCGTAAACCAAGGCTACAGCCAAATGAATCAGGGCTACGGTCAGCCGCAGCAGAATATGGGCGGATTTGCAGGCAACACGGTCCAAAATGTCGCCTACACCGCAGCAGCATCCGCTCAGGTTCAAAACAACGCCTATAATAATGCGGCACCCGTTACACCGCAAACAGTTGACGCTTCCTGGTTTTGCTCATCCTGCGGCACACGTAATGAAGGCAAATTCTGCCAAGGCTGCGGCTGTGCAAAGCCTGCAGCAATGCCTTCACGCTGCCCGAACTGCGGATGGACTCCGGCAAACGGTCAGCCTATGCCGAAATTCTGCCCCGAATGCGGAGCACGCTTGTAATTTGAAGCGAGCAGACTGCATTAAAAAAGCGAGCTTATTTTTGCTTATGCTGTTATTACCTATAGGTCTTTTCGGCTGCGGAGCAAAGAAAAAATACACTGCGGCAGATGTGAGTGTAATCAGTTTTTCCTGTTCGTCAATGAGCTACACGGATTCTTATGTTTATTCTCTCAAAAAAGAAAATGAGGAATGGATTTTTGATGCAAACTATTCCTACGACTATGAAAATCCAAGGGTAGAATTTGAGAATAAAAAAGTAAGCGCACAGGATGCCGCGGCAATACTTGACGTTGTGAAAGAGCAGGGCCTTATTTTACAGGCTCAGAAGTATAAACCTCCGCGAATTAAAGCCTTTGTTCTCGACGGCGGCGGATACTTTCTTTATTTTAAGATGAACGACGGCACAGAAATCAATGCGGAAATATATAACGAGGATTTGGTAAATGAATTACGCACTTTGGCAGAAAAGTGCCGAAAATCATAACCTACCGTGTTAACTAAAGCACGGAATAATATATTGGAGGAAAAACTATGGCAGACATTAAATCAATTGCAACGGCAACAGCCCCGAGAGAGTTTGAACTCTCTTATTCAACCACCGTTGAAGAGGTATACGAAAAGCTCAGCGCACGTGCTTCGGCTTTTAAAATGCCCTTCAAAATCAAAGAGGGAATCCCCGGAAAGCGCATTTCTTTTGAGAAAGAACCGAACCTCGATGTTACGATTTGGGTCTTTGTCAAGGACGGCAATAAAATCAAGGTTATGGCAAACATTCAGGAGAACAAAACGACCGTCAACGGTATGCGCGTTGACAAAAACAGCGTAATGCAAAAAGGCATAAAAGGTGTAGCTAATCTTCCTATTGAAAGAGGCGAGTATCTTGACGAAGTGACCGAAAAGGTTAAAAAGATACTCAACGGCGAGCAGGTTGAAGATTATGTAGCGCCCGTTGGTGCCAACGGCAGCGGACAGGGCGAAAAAGATTGGCTTGTAGCCCTTCTTCTCTGCCTTTTCCTCGGCGGAATCGGTGCACACCGTTTCTATGCGGGTAAAGTAGGATCGGGCATTCTTTATATTCTCACCGCCGGCGTTTTCGGCATCGGCATTCTTGTTGACCTGATAAAGATCATTACCGGCAAATTCACCGACAAAGACGGCAATCCCATTCAAAAAAAATAAAAATTAAAAAAAGAGAAAGGGTCGATTAACATGAAAAAAATCCTTGCATTACTCATGATTCTTACTGTTTCTTTGAGCCTTTTTGCTTGCGGAAAGGCTGACGGCGACGGTAAGGAAAGCACAACAGAAAATACTATCGCAGTTGATAAGACAGAAGACACAACAGCCGAAGTAACAACGGCGGAAGGAATGAAGGAGGGTGACGAAGGCAACGGACCTGCAGATATCAACGCAGAGTTTATCACTCTCAAGCTTCCGGCAGGCTACAAGTATAAAGTCGATTCCTTCAGCAAGGATTCAAAAGATCCGCTCAAGGGCGATGTGACCCTGTTTATTTACAAAGACGGAGAGTATTCTCCTGTTGCAAAGCTTACCGCGACCGCTCGAAACATGGTTCGCAGTCAGGAAGAGGCTGTTGAAAACACGATAAAGCTTTGCAACCTTCAGACCTATAAAAACGGAAAATCTGAAATCGGCAAAGATGCTCAATACGGTGAAAACACCTATTCGATTATTCATGTTACAACAGAAAACTACGAGAAAGACTTCTTTGTTACATATGCAAACAGAGGTGAGTCGGATAAGACCGGACTTCTTGTCAAGCTTGAAATCAATAATAAGAATATCAAAGCTGACGACCCGTTTATCAAAGAGCTTCTTGACAGTCTTAAGATAGTTATGGCTTAAAAATTCGGGGACTGTACCTGAGCATTTTCGGGTACAGTCCTGCTTGCAAAAGGAGATCTTGTTATGAGTAAATTAAAAGAAAAAAAAGATATTAAAATGACTATATTTATTATAGTCTGCGGCGTCAGCTTGGTAGTTGCGGGCATTTACGGAATTGTTTCGAGCAGAATTGAAAGCAGAGATTATAAAAACTCAACCGATATTCGAAATATTTCAGCAGTTATTGATGACTTTTCAACCAGCGACACTAAAGATGATTTAGGCGATGTTAAGTATACAACATATAAATTTAAAGTTTCATATGTTGTTGACGGAAAAACCTATAAGGGAAAATATGAAGAACGTGTCTGGTCAAACAACCCCACAAAAATGCACACCTTTCATAAAATAAAAAAAGGTGATAAAATCCCTGTCGAGGTTTACAAAAATTCCAAAGGACAATATAAACTTACCCCGGAGGGAAATCCTGTTGATTTTCTTCTCTATTGCGCGGCAATCCCCGTCGGTATATTCCTTGTTATGATAATGGTACACGAACTTGTGAACGATGACCGTAAAAAGAAAAGTGAAAACGAAATGATTGACAAGCAATAAATCAGAGGTATTTTTATGGATTTATCAATATCACTGTTAATTGCGGCTTCCTTTGCCATATTATGTACATACTATATCGGCGATAAAATTCTTGTTATAGATTTTTCGGCATACCGTCCGCAGAATTTAAAAAAGGCCAAGCTTGAAAGATTGCTTGCAAAAAAGGACACTCCCCTTCGGAATTCAAAAATCCGAAAAGATATAAGAAATGCCTTTGAAAGAATTCTGATACCGCTCGGAAAAGCGGATAAAGACCTTCTTCCGGCAAGAATGGATATGGCATTCCGAAAAAAAATCGTCAGTCAAATCAACAGACTTAACAGGAATAAGCTTTGCCGAAAAATTTACGTTACGGATGTTGTTCCCATCCCTAAAAATGACTTTGAAACATGGAACGATGACGGCAGAGAATGGCGTGAATCGGTTTTAAAGTGCAGCACACTGGAGCGTTTCGAGTCAACCAAAGACAACACGGTTCAGCATGAGATATACCGTAAGAATTCATATCTCAGAATACTCCAGTCAAGACACGTTCGCAGCACCGATCAAAAAGAAAAAAAGAAAAGCTATTATAACGATATGTTAAGAATAACCTGCCCGTCCTGCGGTGCAAGTGTTAAGCTTGACAGTCAGCAGGTTACCTGCGAATACTGCGGCGCCGTTATTAAAAACGAGTTTTACGATTGGCAGACCGAGTCGTTCGAGATTTATGAATCTATCAGTACAAACCTGAAAAGATTTTTACAGCTTATCGTGTCCGGCTCCATACTTTTTGTATGTGTCTTTCTGTGCTTATATTTAATCGATGACATCGAGATTTCCCTTGCGGCCGGCGTCGGTGCAGCGATTCTTGCTTTGGGAGTGATTGTCTCGCCTATTATCTACGGAAAAGTTAAGCAAGACAACCTTGCAAAGAAAATCGTAGGATACTCAGAGAATTACCTCAGAGCCTGCTTAAACGAATACTTTTTGAAAAATGAAAGCGACAAGGATATGCTTGATTTCAGCGTTGATACAATCAAGCTTTTAAAGGTTGCAAATACAGACGAGATAACAAAGGTTACGGCTGAAATTTACGGAACCAAAACATTCCTTCCCGAAAATCAAAAGCCGTTTACAAAAAAAATTAAAAAGAAATTGACCCTGCAAAGAGCAAGAAATCCGGAAAAAAGAAAGACTGACGGTGATTTCTTTACTGAAAAAGAATGTCCGAGCTGCGGAGCAAACTTCCTGCCCGATGAAAACGGATGCTGCTCTTATTGCGGTTATACCCTTCACGAAGATAGCATAAAGTGGAAAATAAAAAGCTGAGTCTTGTTAAAATCCTTCAATGCCGATTAAGGTAATGAAGGAAAACAGATTGGAGAATAAAATGGGAATTTTTGATAAGTTAAAAAACACAGCACAAAAGGCAGTTGTTTCTGCAGTACAGTCTGCGGGCAACAAAAGAGAAACATTTACATTCCGAGCATTGCCCGAAAGCCTTGCCGAAATGCAAGCGCTTCCCGAGGCAAGCCTTGACACACCGTTCAAAACCGCTGCACTCACCGTGCTTGCACTGTGCGCATACGCCGCCGACAAAAACATCGGAACAGAGATGCTTAATTGGCTCAGAGGCCCCCGTCCGCTGAACGGAATGGAGATTTCATTTTTGAACGATCGTTTTCGTGACGGAAAGACCTATCTTCCGTTTACCTATTTTGTCGGTTCGACACCCGATAATAATTATACTCCAACCGAGCCCTACACCATAGTTGTCGAAAGCAACCATGTTTCGGCGGAAGAGCAGGGCTATATGAAGCTCTTTATACCGTGCGGCGGTGCAGATGACCCGCGTCCCGTAAAACTTCGTCAACGCGGAAGCGACGGAAAATGGTTCTTATGGGAGCAGTACTTGCTTACAGGTGTGCGTACCCCAAAAGCGGCAGATCCTTGGGCATAAAATATAAAATTGGCTTCGCGTCTTTAAAGACTCTGTTTTTGCAGCAGAGCAAGTGCTTTTACTCGCCCACGGGAACCGAAGGGGCACCAAAAAGCCTGACAGAGCTTTTTGAAAACCTTGTGCAAATTGAATATTGAGCAGCAAGAATGGCTTGAGATCTGTGTTGGGCAGGTATCAGGCCATTCAATTTATGCCTGATCCCGCGGTTATTATAATAATCCGGATAATATCCGATTCCGAATCGGACGAGTGCATCCGGGTCTTGCGGATATGTAAGCTCAGACCTTGGGATAACGGAGAAGGCGTACATAACGGCATTGTCCGGACGAGCACTTTACGGCTCATGCTCCGCCGGCTGCCTTTGTACTTTGGCAGCTTCCGTTACCATGCTGAGAGGCGGTTCGCCGTAAATCATATGACGCAGTATCTCCGCCGTGCAAATCCGAAATCGGACAGGACTGCCGCTGCACGACCAGATTGACTTCGGTTGAATCTGTCACCCGTTTCCGGTCGGGCCTTGCTTTGGCGTCTGAACCGGATCCGAAAGAGGAAAAAATACAGCCCTCCGCGGAAAAATCCGCAGAGGGCATATATAAGCGGGTATTCAGCCGACTTAACCCTTGCTGTTTGCAATAGCTTGGTCGATAAGCTCGTTCAGCTTCTCCGACTGCTTTTTCCCCGTGATGGCGCCCGTGATCGGATCGCCTACGATGTTACCGTTCTTATCAACCACATATGTGGTGGGATACGAATACAGCCCCGAAGTGAATTTTCCGGCCTCGCTGTTGGATTCAAACCAGATATTTTTATATGATGCACCTTTCTTTGTCAGAACATCCTTTGCTTCCGAAATAGCCGTTTTATCGCCGTCCAGCGTGAAGGAGTTGATACCGACTACCTCTCCGCCTTTTTCGGAGAGGCTTTTGTTAAGCGCCTCAAGATCGCTGAGCTCGCCCACGCATGGGTTGCAGGTCGTAAACCAGAAGTTAACCACGGTGACGGTATTGCCGGCAAACAGTGTGCTGCTCTTTACTTCGTTTCCGTCAAGGTCCTTGCCCTCAAATGAGGGGAACTTCATCAGGTCGCTGTTTTCTTTGGGCTTTCCGTTTTCTGCCGGAACGCTCATATCGCCCTCGGACGGCTTTTTTCCGCAATCAGGGAACTTCAGCTCAAGAACGGTCAGCTTGCCCTCGATTTCGCGTATCTGTTCCGCTCCGTCTTTGAGCAGCTTAAGCTCATCGTCGGTAAACTGATCCTTTGAGTTTTCAATTGTTGTAAGTAAAAAATCGCCGTAATTGCCGCCGTCCTCGATCATTGCCATACCTTTGTCGGCGGACATGAACACCTTTTCCCAGAGGGAGTTGTTTTCGGACAGGATCGCTGTTTCCTGCTGCATCAGCTTTTGATGCAGTTCGGACGCCTCGTCCGTTGTTTTCGGATCTGCTGCCAGCAGCGAGGCAATCCCGGTTTCCTTGCTGCCTTCATTTTCTTTGCCGTCTTTCGACATACCGCAGGCGGCAAGGCCGAGGATCAGCAGCAGCGCAGCAAGCACGGCCAGTATTTTTGTTCTTTTCATAAATGATTACTCCTTATCTTTATTGGATATTTTTTGCTGCTCCGCATTTTTTGCAGAACAGATGTCATCTTTTCCTTTACAAAATCCATAACGAAATTTTACTGCCTCCGTGGGGCAGGCACGTACGCACATTCCGCAGCGGATGCATTCGGTATGGTCAGGGCTTTTGGTAACGTCTACATCCATTTTGCACGCCTTTGCACATTTTCCGCAGGAGATGCACTTATGCTTATCAACCCTCATACCGAGGAGGGATACCTTATTAAGCAATGCATAAAAAGCACCGAGCGGACAAAGCCATTTGCAGAACGGGCGGTAGAACAGCACACTCAACACAATCGTAACTATCAGAATGCCGAACTTCCATGAGAACAAGGCTCCGAGTGCATCGCGGAGACCGGAATCTACGGCTGCGAGAGGAATAGCTCCCTCAAGCACTCCCTGCGGACAAAGATATTTGCAGAAGAACGGATCCCCCATACCGACATCATTGACTGCAAGGGCGGGCAGTAAAACTACCATTATGAGCAGAACGGCGTATTTTATGTAGGTCAGACCCTTCAGCTTTTTTGTGGAAATCTTTTTGGTCGGAATTTTGTGCAGCAGCTCCTGAAACCAACCGAACGGACACAAAAAGCCGCAGATGAAGCGCCCCAGCAGCACGCCTAACAGAATAAGAAAGCCCGTAATATAATAGGAGAAGGCGAATTTTGACGACCCCACCACCGCCTGAAACGCTCCTATAGGGCAGGCTCCCGATGCCGCCGGGCAGGAATAGCAGTTCAGTCCGGGGACGCAAACGGCTTTCCCTTTGCCCTGATAAATTCCGCCCTTAAAAAAATTCGGCAGATGGATGTTGGTGAGAAGCGTCGCTGCCGCTTGTATCAAGCTCCGAAAGCGTGACAAAATCCTTGATATGCTCTTTTTCTTATTATCAGTTTTTTTTCTATCCAATTCCGATACACTCCAGACACAGCTTGATCGCCTTGCTGAGCACGGTGTCCGCCTCTCCGCGCAAGGCTCCGAAACAGATCATTGCTGCAGCGCCGACGATCAATGCGAACTGAAGCAAAGCTTTTTTCGATCGAACCAATGAGGTCACCCCTTTCCTTTGTGCCCTCATTGTAGCACGGAGAACATAAAATTTGTGTTAAGAATAAAAACTTAACACAAATCTTATGTTTGTATGATATAATAGAACCGTCAAATAAACCGAGAAGTGAAGCAAGGAGGCTTTTCATGCATATTTTAGTTGTTGAAGACGAGAAGGCGCTTTGCGAGACGATCGTCCGCAGTCTGCGCCGTCTTGATTACAGTGTGGATTATTGCTATGACGGAAACAAAGCGATCGAGCTGCTCGGCATTGAGAGCTATGACCTTGTACTGCTTGACTTGAATCTGCCGGGCGCGGACGGCATGACAGTATTGCGGAAGCTCCGCCAAACGGACAGAGACACCAAGGTTCTGATCCTTTCCGCGCGCAGCGAGGTCGCCGATAAGGTGGACGGACTTGATGCCGGAGCAAATGACTATTTATCCAAGCCCTTTCATTTGGAAGAGCTGGAGGCAAGAATACGCAGCCTGACCAGACGACAGTTCACGCAAAACGACGTGGTTCTGAACTGCGGCGGCGTTTCCTTCGACACCAAAGCACGCATAGCCTCCGCCAACGGACTGAAGCTGACGCTCACCCGAAAAGAGGCGGCGATTCTTGAATACCTGCTGCTGCATCAGGGGCGTCCCGTAAGTCAGGAAGAGCTTATTGACCATGTTTGGGATAACAGCGTGGACAATTTCAGCAATTCGATTCGGGTACACATTTCCGCTTTGCGCAAAAAACTGCGCACCGCTCTCGGATACGATCCTATCCGCAACCGCATCGGCGAAGGATATCTTTTGGAGGAAAACATCTTATGAAAAAGCTTTCTTTGCAATGGCGCATTACCTTAATGACCGCCGTTTTGATCGGTTTGACCTGCGTTGCAATGAACTGTCTTTTGAGCTACTCCGGCAGATATTATATGGATTCCATAGGTTCATATGTTTCCGCATTCAGCGACACAGAGGAGGGAGAGCCCGGCTTTTTCGATCCGGAGCAAAAAAAGGCCGATAAGGAGCTGACTATTATCATACACGGCGTGCAGGATTCCTTTATCGCCACTAACTGGTATATTACGGCGGCGGTGACGCTTATCGGCGGCGTGCTGGCATATTTCGTCAGCGGCCGTGCGCTGAAGCCTCTGCGAACCTTTGCAGCTCAAGTAGAAAAAGTGCAGCCTAATAACCTGACGGATATGAAGATTACCGAGGAAGTTCTGCCGGAGTTTCGACAGTTCAGCATATCGTTCAACAGTATGCTCGACCGTCTTGACGAGGGCTTTACCGCCCAGCGGCAATTCACCGGAAATGCCGCCCACGAGCTTCGCACTCCGCTTGCGCTTATGCAGGCTCAGCTTGAGCTGTTTTCCGCCGAGCACCCCGACGTGCTTCCGGAAACGGCGGACTTCCTTCGCCTGCTGCGTGAGCAGACGGAGCGGATGTCTCAAATGACGAAAACCCTCCTTGAAATGAGTGAGCTTCGCATGGTTCCGTGTAACGACCGGATCGAGATAGCTCCGATGGTTGAAGAGATTTTTGCCGACCTTTCCCCGCTTGCGGACAGAAACGGTATTGCTCTTGAGTGCGACGGCAACGGTGTTATGACAGGCAGCGATACGCTGATATATCGGCTGCTTTTTAACCTGACCGAGAATGCAATACGCTACAACCGTCAAAACGGAACGGTGTGGGTCAAGACGGCAGAGGAGGGAAAGGCTCTTGTTATCCGCGTATCCGACACCGGATACGGCATACCCGAGAAGTACAGGGAAAGCATTTTTCAGCCCTTCTTCCGTGTGGATAAATCCCGCAGTCGGGAATATGGCGGCGTAGGATTGGGGCTGTCGCTTGTTTGGGAAATTGCCGCACTGCACAGCGGCGAGGTTCGGGTGGAGGAAAGCTCGGAGGTCGGAACAACAATCGTTGCGACTTTTCCTGTATAAAAGCCGAAAAAATCAGACGGGGGCAATAAAAAATGAGCGAAAACAGATTCATATTTTTTCACGGATATGACGAGCTCCTCTGGCACGGATATGAAAAGAACGGCTTGATAGACGAATTCGCGGGGGTTCGTTTTTGCCGGTCCCTGCTGCTGCCCGAAAGAAAAAATTTAATGAGCTTGCAAAAAAGACGGGAAGCTGTTTAAGCTCATATCCGACAATAATTATCCGTGGTATATCGATCGGCTTCAGGGCGGCGGATATATAGACGAGTATCAGTATAATACCGAGCTTATAGATTCACTCGGCAATTTTTACGGTTTTCAAATGCACGAATGGATATCAAATATGCGTTCCGATTATTTCAAATTAAAAAACCTTGATGCTGCCGCTTGGAGTGAGGAGCTGATTGTAAAAGAAATATTGCGCCTTTTTCCCTTTAAGAATATTTTTCTTGAAGCGGCTACCGCAAAAGAATATGCAGAGCTTTTTCCTGTGCCCTTATACTTTGAACAGCTGACGGATAATGCAAGAAAGCTGCTTAAAATGCGTCAGGAAATCACATCCGGACAGCTTTTGCCCTGTGACAGCGTTATGATGGCGCCGAAGCTTGAATTTAAGCTCGGAGTTAAACGCATAATGCCGGAAATAGGAGCACAGACACCGAGGGCAGCTATCCGGCTTTCCTACGCAAGAGGTATGTCACAGGCTTATAAAAAAGCTTCGGAGCCTATTATGAGCCTTGGGGAGGACAGCCCTTTACTGTGTGCAATTATAATGCTGACGGTGAAAATGAGTGGAATATTCACGGCGGAGAGTTCCCGTTTGAATCGGCGGGCAGTAACGGAGGAAGCTCTCGCTCACTGCAAAAACGGCTTTTAATATATGCTTATCTGGCGGGCGCCGAGTTTGTCGGCGAGGAATGGGGCGGCTATAATACATTTTATGACCTGAAAGACTTCACTCTTTCTCCGTACGGGAAAACAAAGCGGCTCTTTCTGCGGTTTGCAGAGAAATATCCTGCAGGAGAGTTTTATTCTCCCATGCCTCTTGAAGCAGGAAACTACCGTTTGACTGTCAGCTATAAAACAAAGGGATACCGAACCGTAAAAGAAGGCAAAAAGACCGTAGAATTTACGGTGATGCCCGCATAGCACGCACTGCCTTTGTCGGAAACCGTTTATATAGATTTATGCAGTGCTCTTTTAACTCTTACAATTTTGTGACAACTTTCAAGCGCTTTTTCGGTGAATAAGGCTCTCTTTTTTGCTATGCTTGTGTTGCGGAAAGGAAATCCGCAAATAAATTCAAAGGAGCACTTGTTATGAAAAACAAAAAAATCATTCTTGCAACAGTATTCGCACTTATCCTTGCTTTGAGCGTTGTTACCGCCTCGGCGACAGCCGCTGCGGCAAACGGCAGGAGAAGCGACAAGATCGAGACGCTGCCGGAAATCATCTCCGTCGAGTCGCCCGACGACTGCGGTGTGCCGTCCGTTGAGAGCTTTGTCAGAAATCTCGACACTCTGACCGAAAAGGAAAGAGCGGCTCTTATTGCCGATCTTGACGAGCTTGCAAGGCTTGAGAAGCAGATCGATGAGAT
>UMGV01035101.1_pt1 | contig 27733 bp, 21 predicted proteins | sample 1965361 | NCBI WGS metagenome assembly UMGV01 (sample SAMEA4836081, study PRJEB28245) | human gut metagenome | biome: gut microbiome; material: fecal sample | place: Denmark | collected 2008
CTCAAACGGCTTGAATTCTAAATCCGAAACTTGAGTATACTAATTAATTTATTACAAATGCCAGAACGGGAGACCGTTGGCTACATTTTTTCAATAGTATGAAGAAAATATTTATGTCAGCAGCCGTTGCTGTAATGTCAATCGCAATGTTCTCTAGTTGTTCAACGACGACCCCTATCGCCGCCACCTCTAATCCTGTAGGCAACAAATGTGGCGAAGCCTCAACGACCCGTATCCTCGGCTTGGGCGGTTCTGCAAACATCGGTATCAATGCTGCCGCAAAGAACGGTGGTATCACAAAAATTTCGCACGTAGATTTCGCACAGAAGTCGTTCCTGGGCATCGTTACCAAGTACACCACCCGTGTTTACGGCGAATAATCTATTGTTATAAAACGGTATTAAGAGCGAGTTGCACCAGCACAGGTGCAACTTGCTTGTTTAAATTATATCCCCACATGGCACGTAGACTTTTTATTTGCACATTGTTCATGTTTCTCTGCGCTACACTGCATGCCCAGTCGATAGACAAGCGTTACCGCACGTTTCTCACGTCAAACGGTATGCTGCATTTCATTGGGACGAAGAAACTGACCAAGACGGAAAATCTTACAAAATTTGACTTTGACATTACCTATATTACAGGTACCGACTCTGCTACCGTCAATTTCTCTTTTGTCACAGAAATTCCGACAAGTGTGAAAAGCTGTTCTCTCACAAACGGCCACATGTCAGTAGTTGCAGCCCATCCTCGCATGATGTTTCGCGACATCATGAAACGGGGGTATAAAATCAGAACTACCACAACGATAGCCTTCAATGACTTGCAGCAATTGTATGCCAATGAAAGACCTTTCACCTTTTCGCTGACTCTTGAGAACGGGGCAAGCTGCGCAGCGTCTTTCACCCCGTCGCAATGGGTGAAAGAGAAAAAAGACCTAGAAAGGGTATTTAGTTCCATAAACACCCGTTAGCCCTCATTTCCTCACCTTATTATATATTATGAAGAAGAAAAAAATTATCACACTGTCAGTGGCATTGTTTCTGTGTACTATTGCCGCTTTTGCTGGGCCACGCCTTGTAAAGGTGAAGCTGACAGGATCCATTGACGAAGACATTGAAATGACGGTGGGCCGTTCTGGCCGGAAAGAGGTGATATCACATCTGCCGTACGTCTTCCAGGTAGCCAAAGAAGACCTACCTATCTCACTGACATTCCGCTCAGAGCACTATTCGTATGTCAGCATAGACGTGCCCAAGAAGGCTGTAGACAACATAGGGCACGTGTATCTGCTCAAGAAGCAGGAAATGACATACATGCAACCTATGACCAATGTACGACCTGCCCTTCTGGCCGACAACCAGGTAGAGCAGGTAAAAGGCATTGACACCAGCTACGGTGTCAACGCAGCCCCCTTCACTGGAAAGAAGGCAGAGAACACGTTTGCCGTCATTATAGCCAATGAAAACTACGAGATGGCAGGCAAGGTAGAAATGGCACAAAATGACGGCCTTGCCATGAAAGAATACTGCTCAAAGACCTTTGGCCTTACCGACCGCCAGATTATCTATTGTCCCGATGCCACATACGGTAAAATGAAAAAAGCCGTCCGCGATTTCAAGAACATCGCGGCAAGCTACAACGGCAAATGCAACCTCATATTTTATTATGCAGGACACGGCATTCCTGATAACACGTCGAAAGAAGCCTACCTGATGCCGACCGATGCCGACGGTACAGACCCCTCGGTATGTTATTCACTGAAAAACCTCTATCAAGAGATTGACGATATGAAGCTCAATCAGGCCGTAGTGTTTCTGGACGCATGTTTCAGCGGTGCCAACCGTGACGGTGGCATGATTGTTGCAGCAAGAGGCGTTGCCATCAAGCCCAAAGAAGCCAAGCCTGCATCATCAGGAAACACAGTCGTTTTCAGCGCAACATCTGATGAGGAAACGGCATTCCCCTACAAAGCCCAGAAGCACGGGCTCTTCACCTATTTTCTCCTTAAATGTCTGCAAGAAGAGAAAGGCAAGGTGAAACTGGGCGAACTGGCCGACTATCTCAAGAAGAATGTCAGCCAACAGTCGGTACTGATTAATGGGAAAAAGCAGACCCCTACCGTTATCGTACCGCAAGCCATGGCCGACTGGAGAGATGCAAAAATAACCGACCAATAGACACCACAAGGCCTTAGCCATCATGATGGTATCCTACCATCCGGAAAGGCTCTCTACACCATTCATCCACACGAAAAAATAAAAATATGAAAAAACTGTTGTTTTGTATATTGGCCCTGATATGTGGCACAATATACGTTCAGGCACAAAGTTCGAAAGACATTTACAACGAACGAAAAGAGATACGTAAAAGTACAAAGAAAGAGCTGGAAGAAAAGGCTACAAAGACAGCCCGTAAGGAAGCCAAAAAGCTTTTGAAAGAAGGCTGGAAGACAGCACCCGGTGCCTTGCCACTGGAAAAGCAGATGGACAAATCGTACCTGATGCAAATGGAATATGACGAGGACATGTATCCCAAATATCTGATGGGAGAAGCCATGAGCGTGGCCGGTAACTACGATGGGGCCAAGATGCAGGCTTTGGAGCTGGCCAAGCAGAACCTGGCTGGACAGATACAGACGGAAATTACCGCCTTAATAGAAAACTCGGTAGCCAACTCACAACTGGGTGAAGAAGATGCCGCCACGGTGACCAAAAGCGTCATGGCCAGCAAGAACCTGATATCACAGAGTATCGGACGCACCATCACAGTTGTGGAGTGCTACCGTGATATGAAGAACAAGAACAAAGAGGTCATGGTACGCATAGCCTACAATGGCGAGATGGCAAAAGCCGCTGCCAAGAAAGCCATCAAAAACAGTTTGGAGGACGAGAGCGAGCAACTACATGACAAGCTAGACAAGCTGCTGGGCACCGACAAAAAATAACGACTTGCAAGAGTTATCATATATGCACATCAAGATTTGTTTAGCTTTACTGACCGCGTTTTTGGGCATAGTAGGATGCTATGCCCAAAAAGTAAAGACTGTACATGGCGAATATATTTATCATGCGCCTGAGAACGTTTCTTTAGAGGAAGCAAGACGCATTGCGCTTGAACGCGCCAAGATACAAGCCTTGGGCGATGAGTTCGGCACATTGGTCACCCAGCACAACTCCACCTACGTAAACAATGTAGACGGAAAGACCACGACCGACTTCTCCTCGCTCAGCGGCAGCGACGTCAAAGGCGAGTGGATAGAGACCACCAGCGACCCGTCTTACAACATCAGCTATGAGCAAGGCATGCTGGTGGTAAAATGCTCCGTTGAAGGCAAAGCACGCGAAATAACGTCGGCAGGCATTGAGTTGATGGCAAAAGTGCTGAAAAACGGTGTAGATGACTGCCAAGAAAACAACACGTTCAAAAATGGCGACAACCTGTACCTTGCCTTCCAATCGCCCGCGAAAGGCTATCTGGCTGTATATCTCGTCACCCCTTCAAACAAGGCCTATTGTTTGCTGCCTTATCAGAGCAGCACCGAAGGGGTGGTGAGCGTAAACGCAAACAAACGGTATGTATTCTTCTCACAAGAGGAGGCTGAAGCATCGGAAAAAGACGCTGTAGACGAATATACGATGACTTGTGATAATGCTGCGGAAACCAATTTTATCCACATCATCTTTTCACCCCATCAGTTTGTGAAACCTCTTGATAATTCTGTAGACGGGCTGCCCAGAGAGTTGTCATTTGACAACTTTCAGAAATGGACCGCTAAAAACAAGACCAAAGACCCCTTGATGCAAGTATCCGTCAAGTCTATTACCATTACCCCTTAAATTAAACGAACAGTACATGATGCAACGATGCCTTATCTTAACATTGACAATAGGCGTTTCCGCAATTTGTTCCTATGCACAGGGCACTTCTGAAACCGACACATACGAAGCATTCAAGCAAAAGGCTTTGCTACAATACGGCGACTTTCGCCAGCAAGCTAACAAACAGTATGCCGCGTTTCTGAAAAATGCGTGGAACACCTTTAAGGCTGAACCCATGATACCCAAGCCCCAAGACGAGAAGCTGCCACCCGTCACCATTAAGGAAGACGACAAAAAGCAGCCAGTCAATAGCCGTCCCATCGCTGCCGACAACATGGCTTCGCCACAAAGGCCCAAATATCAGCCCAAGCCGGCCAGCCCATTGGAGACGATACCTTCGGATAAAGAGGAAACCGTTGACTTTCTGTTTTTCGGTACCCCTTGCCAGATACACATAAACACGATAAATAGGCTGTGCATAAAGGATGCCAGCAACCAGCAAGTAGCCGATGGATGGACAAAGCTGTCGCAACAGAACGTCATGAACAACACTCTGCGCGAATGCATAGCCCTACGCGAAACGCTCGCCCTGTGCGACTGGGCCTACCTCAATCTTCTTGACACTTTCGCCAAAACAGTTTACGGTGCCTCAAACGAAGCTACCATGCTGATGGCCTTTCTATATTGCCAAAGTGGATACCAAATGAGGATAGGAAGACATGGAGGAAAACTGTCATTGCTTTTTGCAAGCAAACACAAGATATACGGTGTGCCGTACTTCTCTATCGGCAACTCATGCTACTACCCGTTCAACCTATCCGATCAGCAACTGGAAATCTGCGATGCCTCGTATCCGCAGGAGAAACCTCTGTCGCTCTCTCTGCCGTATGCACAACGGTTTAAATATGAAGCAACACCTCAACGACTCCTTGTCTCGCGCAAATACCCTGATGTAAAGGTGGAGGTACAGGTAAACAAAAACTTGCTGGATTTCTACGACACCTATCCCGTTTCTGAAGTGGAGGACAATTTCATGACAAAATGGGCAGTTTATGCCAATACACCTATAGACACGAAACTGAAAGACGGCCTCTACACTGCCCTCTCAAAAGCCATTAACGGGTTGAACGAACTGGAAGCGGCCAACAAGTTGCTTGACTGGGTGCAGACAGCTTTTGTCTATGAATATGACGAGAAGGTGTGGGGAGGTGACAGGGCTTTCTTTGCCGAAGAGACCCTCTACTATCCGTACTGCGACTGTGAGGACAGGGCTATTATCTACACACGACTCATACGCGATTTACTGGGATTGAGAACGGCCTTGGTATATTACCCTGGTCATCTGGCATGTGCGGTCTGCTTCCATGGGAACGTTAATGGCGACTATCTCACGCTCAATAATGAACACTTTGTCATTGCCGACCCCACCTATATCGGTGCATCCGTTGGCATGAGCATGCCCGGCACAGACGAAAAACATATCTCTGCCCTCTTGCTCCATTGAAAAACAATGGTAGAGCCAAGATGAGACTCAGAGATTATGATGACTGACTCAAAACTTATCGGGATATCAAGAACTCTCTGAACTCGGCAGAGACAAAATCCCGCTATTAAGGCTTACTCGGCACTTGTACCCGTTAGACAAGGCTCGGGCTGAGTATACCCCCAAAAAGGACGGCCCTCGATATAATAAGGGGCCGTCCTTTTTTTATTGCTATACTCAAGTTTCGCATGTCTTCAATATGTTGTTTTAGAAAAATCTTATATTTTCTTACGAAAAAGCCAAGAAGAACAGAATATTTTTCATATCTTTGCAAAGATAACGGACTCGGGCGTCATGTGTTCATCAAGGAGCCAAGTTCAAGTATAAACCAAAACCTTCATAATAAGAAACAGACAGATAAAGAATTTCGACGCAAAATCGGGTTTGCTACCCTTTCCCACACATTTTACAAAGTACATGGCAGAAAACATTTCATGCACCTTTAGCACTCTGGGATACAAGATAACAAGAATACTAACCGAAGCGTCACCGTTCTATAAGATATTTATATTAAGATATTGAGCTTTTAGCTCTTGTTCTCCTATCTCGAATACCGCCAATTTTCGTACACCCGAGAACAAGCAGATAGAAGGTTCATGCCTCTTTGGCGTGAGCCGTTCTGTGCTTGTTGGTGTACGAGATATCACCTACAAAATGATGGTACATTCGTCAAAGGCAATATGTACATCACATCTGATACAACTACCGTTAAATCGATAACATTAGACAACTATACGCCCAATTCAAGTGGCAGTTTGACCACAAGTATTGGTGCACCTGGTGCTGGTATGTTTGTAGAAGCAAAACCTTTTTTAGAATGGACTGACTTGGATGAAGATGACAATACAGAAACCGCAAAAGCCAAACAACGTTCAACAATTACATATTCTAAGAGGGCTAATAGTACAGCATTAGACCTCAACGGTGATGGTTTGGAAGAACTTATGGATTATTGGAGAACTTACTACAACTTAGGCAACAATACTCTCTTACAGACTAATTCAACTATAAGTCTTTATTCAGCAGACTTGACAGGAAATGGATTATTGGATTATGTTAAATTCAAGAAAAACCAAGTTGACCTATATTTGAATAAAATAGGTAGTTCACAACTTGAACAGAAAACATTACTCAAGAATTCCAAAATCAGTTCTGTATTTTTCGGTGACTTTGACAAAGATGGAGATGTTGATATTCTCATTCTAATTCCAGGAAGCGATTACCTTATCTTCCAATTTTATCGTAATGATAGAAATGGCGTTTTTAAGCCAAAAGATTATAATGTAGACTTCTCTTTTAACGAATTCAGTTCTTTCGCTTGTGGTGATTATGATGGAGACGGTCTTTATGAAATCTTATATACCACACAGTATAATAATAGCGTATTGTTCAAATGCAACAAAGATTGGACAGTTACAGAGACTAAGTTTTCAAAACATCTTACTGCTATCGGTGACTTTAATCACGATGGCTTTACCGAGTTGTTATCTAACGGCAACAATGTAGGCACCATTCCAAACAGTAAACAAAACACTCGCCCTGCAAAAATGGAAAAGCCTACTGCTGTTCTTTATGCAGATGCAGGTAAACTGAAGTTATCATGGGCTCCAGGCAAGGATACTGAAACATCTTCTTGCGACTTAACCTATGAGCTTCGCATTGGAAGTGAAAGTGGAAAGGGTGACATTTTCTTAGGAAAGTCTAACGCTGACGGAATACGACGTACCCTGAACGAGGGAAACATGGGGCACAATCTCAAATACTTATTTAATGCAAATCGCTTGTCAGAGGGAAAATACTACATTGCTATCCAAGCAATAGATGCTGGTGGCCTTGGTGGACCTTGGAGTGACGAACTTGTGTATGAACACACTATCACCACTCCATCGATCAATGTTTTGGGAAATAGTTATTGTACTACAGACACAATTACTTTAGCTGTACAAAATCCTATTTCAGAAGCCACTTATGAATGGGAACTTAGCAATGGAACTATCATTTCAAGAAACAGCAATAGTAGTGTCATACAAGCCACTTTCGATAAAGCTGGCAAACAAGGCATTAACCTAAGCATGATGCTAAACGGTAAAGAATATAAGGCAATAACTAAGGACATCACTCTGTATCCAATAGAAACAGACTCAGCGTTTCCTTCTTTCAAAGGTTTATTAGACCTTGATCAAGATGGTATTCCTGAAGTTTATGGGTATAATTCTGACCGAAGTTTCTATGAATATAAGAATGGAAGTATGGTTCAAATAAGAAAAACATGGAACGTTGACTTAGGAGACTATAAATATGCAGCAGGTTATTTTCATGCAGACTTCAATCATGATGGATTTCCTGATTTTTACATGTATCGTCCAGAAAAGAATATGTTCATTAATAGTGGCGAGAAAGACAAAGCATTTGAATATAGTTTAGAAAACTTCACTTTTAACAACAGCGAATATTATCATGATTACCCAATAGCCGTAGATTTAAACAACAATGGACATTATGACTTGATAGAGCCTTTTTCTTATATAAACACAGGTGACGACCGAACTTTCATAAATATGTCAGATGTCGATGGTATTTTTGACTTCAATAGAGACGGAAGTGTTGATTTATGGAAGAATGAATATTCTAGAACTACTAGAACTACTGTTCGTATCAAAGTACCAGAAGAAGACAACCTGTATGAAGGAGAAAAAATCTTCTATGAAAGTAGTGGCCAATACGAGATGGAAGGCTTTGCAGATTTCAATAATGACGGCTATGTTGACGGATATTATTTTGATGCACCAAAAGGACAAGATTACTACAATTTAGTCATTGTTAAAGGTAAGCCGATAGAAGAGTGGCCTTGCACACAAACTATCGTTATTCCTCTACCCGAATGTTCTTCAAAATATACGCCATATTGTTATGTCTTAGATTATGACAATAATGGATATCTTGATATTAAAACAGAAGGTTTTAACTTATATGCCTTATATCTTATGGACAAGGATTTTCATTTTACAAAAACGGATAATCCGAAATGCCCTGTATCTAACGAATACCTCTGGCAGCCTCTTACCCCAGGCGCTTATCCTAACGGTTACAAGTCGAACATCAAGAACGAGGCTCCTTCTGCTCCAGCCCATGTGACAGCTACTTCTGTACCAGAGGGCTTGTTGCTGAAGTGGGACGATGCTACTGACGACCACACCCCCTGGATGCAGATGCGCTATAACGTAAGCCTGAAGATAAAAGGCAAGACAGGCGAAAATGCGTTTGTGCTCTCTCCGATGAACGGACTGAGCGACGAGGCAGCCATTTGCTCGGGCCTTTACTATCGCAAGGCAACTCAGCTCATTGTGCCCAAGACTGCCTTGGTGAACGGAACGACCTACGAGCTACAGGTACAAGCCATTGACCTCATGGGCGAACACTCAGCTATGACCAAGCCTGTGGAGGTGACCTACAACGCTGAGAAGATGATTATGATAGACTATAATGAGCATTATACAGGATTGGCTTATTATGGCAAGTGTACCAATGTCTCAGGTAACGACTTCACTATCGACCCAGGAGAAGATGGCACCGTCTTACAACATCGCGACGGAGGTATCTTCTGCCTCAAGTGGAAGACCCCTGGTGTGAAGACTATCACCTTCAAGGATGGCAACGACGTGATTACCAAAATGGTGAACGTCAAGCTTTCGCCCGATTTGACTATCAACTTGCCAGAGCGAGTGATGCTCAACACACCATTGACAGTCAAGGTGCCAGAGTGCTTCCAGACAGGAAAGTATGACGACTTCGGATTCAAGGAGAGCGAGACTTACAAAGCCACCTTTGAGAAGGGCGACACCATCGCCACCATCGTATTCAAGGAGGTGGGCGAACAAACCTTGCTGCCATACGTCAAGATAGAAAACGACATCACGCTTTCAGAACAGTTCAATACTACGGTTGTTGACGAGACCATGCCTACAGCCGAGATTAAGAGCGTAGAGTCGAACGGCAAATACTATCAGGTAAACTGGAGCACCGACGTGCCAAGCATGGTAAGCAAGGTGGAAGTGAGCCGAGAGACCAATCGCTTGAACAAGTTTGAGGTTCTCGACATCGTGTCTGTAGGAAATGGCACCTATGTAGACTTGACCAGCGACAACCGAGTTCAGCCGCAGCGTTATCGCATACGCCTCATCGCAGAGAACGAAATACAGCACAGCGACTACTCAGTAGCTCACAACCCGCTGCATGTAATGATTAACAAGACAGCCGACAAGAAGGGCAACAACCTGATGTGGAATGTGTACGAGGGCTTGGAGGTAACGAGCTACATCATCATGAGAGGCTCGTCGGAGAAGAACTTGAAGGCCATTGCCACCATTTCGGGCAGCCAGCAAAACTATACCGACTATGATGCTCCAGCAGGCGTTTCTTACTATGCCGTGAAGTTTGAGACAAACACATCAGCAAGCGCCAAGGCTATGGGCAGAGTGGCGGCATCAGAAGATGTTTCCTCAAATGTCATCTCGTCAGAGGAAGCCATGCCTACCACACAGGCAACAACCCTCTATGCAGGAACAGTAGAAAGCATCGCCAAGCTGAGCAACAGCCAACAACAGCTCCACATGGTAGCTACAATTCTGCCTACTTATGTTACATTCAACAAGGTAAGCTGGAGTATCGTCAGCGGAGGCGAATATGCTTCTATCAGCCAAAGCGGATTGCTGACAGCCAAGGGAGGCAAGGGCGATGTTGTGATAAGAGTTGTGACGCTGGACGGTTCTAACCTAAGCTGTGACATCACAATACCATGCGACGTGAATATCTTGGCAACCGACATTGACGTGCGTGCCTCAAAGAAGACGGTTAACGTAGGCGATTATCTGTTGCTGAATGTTGTACTGGCTCCAAAGAACACTACCATGAACGAAGTGATCTGGAAGAGCGAGAACACATACGTGGCAACAATCGACGAGAATGGTATTATGAAAGCCATCAGCGCTGGCACGGCCAAGATTACGGCTACGACAAAGGATGGAAGCGACCTGAGTGCCTTCATCAACATCACCGTAATCGATCCTTCTGGCATACGTGGTATCACCACAAAGGATGAAAACGAGGACACTGAGCTGTACGACCTTGAAGGAAGAAAAATTCAAGTACCACAGAAGGGACACATCTATATCACCAACAAAGGCCAAAAGATAGCGTTCTGACAACACAGCGAGTGGTAACTCATACTGAACATATATAAAGGGGCAAGCGTTATTTCTATACTAACGCTTGCCCTTTAATATTATAAACAAGACCTTGAAGATTACAAACTGGGCCCTTGTATACCGTTAAAGTGGGCCTTGTATACCGTTAAAGAGGCCCTTATACACTGATATCTTGGCCTTGACGCTTTTGTTACAGTCAGTAGCATCAGCACGCAACCTAAATATTTTATTATTGTTTTCATTGCGTTAGGTTTATAAATTGTATTATGGTCTTTAAAATAATTAGATGATTATTGATAACAATTAGGTTATAATTAAATAATAACGAGGGTATTGCATTAAGCAAATACGATACAAAAGTAATAAAAAAAAGAAAGCCACACCCACACGGGCATGGCTCTTTATTAAACAGACTATAAAGAACGTAAGTTCTTAACAGCCCTTATATTGCTTTACAGAGTGTCGTCTGTAAGACGAGCAACTCATCGTCATACCTCGGGGGCAAGGCAACAAATTACTCAGCGGCGGGAGCCTCAGCTACGGGAGCTTCAGCAACCTCTTCCTTTACTTCGGGTTTAGCTTCCTCGCCCTCAGCAACAACATGAACGGGAACCTTAACCTCTACCTCCTTGTGGAAGTGGATAGTAGCCTCGTACTCGCCGACAGCCTTGATATCACGCATGGTGATGATCTTGCGGTCGATCTCGAAGCCCTTCTTCTGCAGCTCGTCGGCAACGGTGTTCTTGTTTACTGAACCATAGGTAACGCCAGTAGCGCTCACCTTGGCAGAGATAACGAGAACTACACCCTCGAGGGCAGCAGCCTTCTTCTCAGCCTCAGCCTTCTGGGCAGCCAGCTTGTGAGCCTGCTGCTTCAGGTTTTCAGCCAAAATCTTCTTAGCCGACTCAGAAGCGATAACGCCCTTTCCCTGGGGGATGAGGTAGTTACGTCCGTAGCCGCTCTTCACGTTTACGATATCGTTCTTGTATCCAAGACCGATAATATCTTCTTTCAGTATAATTTCCATAAATGCTTCTCCTCCTTAAAATTATTTCATCAAATCGGTTACATAAGGAAGCAAGGCAATCTGACGGGCACGCTTAACGGCCTGTGCTACACGACGCTGGTACTTCAGAGAAGTTCCTGTGATGCGGCGGGGAAGAATCTTACCCTGCTCATTGAGGAATTTCTTCAAGAACTCAGGATCCTTGTAGTCGATATACTTGATGCCGCTCTTCTTGAAACGGCAATATTTCTTCTTCTTGGTGTCCACTGAAGGTGGAGTCAAATAGCGAATTTCTGATTCTACTGCTGCCATGATTTAAGCCTCCTCTTTTTTACCTAATTTGTTACGTCTCTTCTCAGCGTACTGTGCTGCATACTTGTCGAGCTTCACAGTCAAGAAACGGATAACTTTCTCGTCGCGACGGAAAGCAATCTCAAGTTTGTTCACAATTGTAGGCTCAGCCTTGAACTCAACCAGGTTGTAGAAACCTGTCGACTTCTTCTGAATAGCATAAGCCATCTTCTTCAATCCCCAGGTCTCTTCGTTCAGAATCTCGGCACCATTGTCGGTGAGCACCTTCTTGAATTTAGCGACCGTTTCCTTCATCTGTTCATCAGACAAAACGGGAGTCAAAATGAAAACGGTTTCGTATTGATTCATACTGTTTTGATAATAAAAAAAATTAATAATAAGAAGCGTCCCTCTCTTTCGAAAAGGCCTTTCTTCTGCATAAAGCGGTGCAAAGGTACACATTTTTATTAAGATACAGCACCCCATGATAGCAACGCGAGCAACATTTAACATTTTTTACACCGCTTTTTACGTTTCTTTTCGCTTTGCATGCTATCTTTGCGCCGTAAAAAGCGTAAACGCTGTGCAAATATAACACAAACGTTATTCCATTAACATTATTATATATGACAAAGATTCACCTTGTAAAACGCTGTATGAAAGTAGCGCAAAAGTTTCGTTTCTGCTTCGGCTTGCCCATGCTCTATATCGGGGTATTGACATTACTGGTGGGTGCAATGCTTCCTCTTGACAACAAGAACACTCTGAACCTATCAGCCCTTGCAATGATATACGCGGGTGCCATCGGCTACGTAATAAAGTTAAAACGCAACTACAAGGCTTAATTCAGCAACAAAGCTTAGCTTAACCACGAAGCTTATCTTAACCACAAGGATTGACTTACAACAAGGGTTGACTTAACGACAAGGATTAACTCAACGCCATAGAATAAATCACCTTTTTTATTGTCCTCTAAATCATTTCTCGTCCTACCCCACTTTTCTTTTAACATCATTTCAGAAATTATCATACAAGAAATGCCTACAACATTCATTTTATGTATGAAAGCGAAAGAAAATAAGAAAGAAAAACAAGAAAGAAAAGAAAAGAAAAGAAAGGAAATAAAGAAATGAAAAAACTTACATGTATGGCCTACGCAATAGGCATGATGATAGCAGGAATTAGTTTGCAATCTTGCAGCGACGACGACACATATGTTGCTTGGCCCAACCCCTATGCTGCCAACGCATTGGTAACAGTGCACCCCGAGGGAAACGGAAAGCCACTCACCCTGAAGCTCGACGACAAGACAACGCTTACGCCCACCAACCTTACAGCTTCGCCCTTTGGCAATAAAGTAGTGCGCGCCATTTGCAACCTTACATTTGAAGAAAATCCCACCGACAAATACAACCAAAAGGCACGCGTAAACTGGATAGACAGTATTCGCACCAAGAATATGGCCGTTTGCTTAGTGGGCGAGAACGAAAACATAAAGGCATATGGAAACGACCCCGTTGAGATTGTAAACGACTGGCTGACAGTGGCTGAAGATGGTTATCTGACATTGCGTTTCCGCACCCGTTGGGGCGACAAAGAACCACACCTTGTCAACCTTGTGGCCGACAATAAGACAAACCCTTATGAGGTAACCTTCCATCACAAAGGCAATGTGAAGGGTGCCGTGGCCGATGGCATTGTTGCCTTTAAACTTGACCAGCTGCCTGACACCAAAGGTCAAACGGTAGACGTGAAGCTAAAGTGGACATCATTCAGCGGTCCAAAGAGCATCACCTTTAAATATAACACCAACCACGCCACCAACACCAATCCTCAAGCGTTTGAAGGAATAAGCATTAACCATCAGGTGAAATAATTATTCATTTCTTGCAAGAGTCCATAAAAGAACAAAGAAGGAAAAGAATAAAAATAAGAAAAAGAAAATAAGAACAAAGAACGATTGAATAGATTTTAGATATAGGAAAGAACGGTAATAACAAAAGGACAACTAAGAACGACATTGAAGATGCGAATGTAAACCCATCAATGTTGTTTTTAGTTGTCCTTTTTTGTTTATCAGATATCAGCATAGCCTCTTTATCTCATATCAGCCACGCCAAAAACGTGCAGTAATGTCTTCAAACTCGCCATTAGCTGTTTTCTTATACAGTCGCTGATTGGTGGTACGGTCTTTCAAACCACCTAAATGACTGATATATGGTCCCACCTTAATATAGTCAAACTCCTTCTTATCGACATCTGACGTTAAGCGTGTTCTACCACTATACCATCCCACCTTATAATAAGGATATTGCTGATGAATATATTCGGCCAGTTTGTTCACACAATCGTGCTCGGCATCACCTCCCATCAAGCAGATACAGGTAATATCGCGCCCATAGCGTTTTACGAAGCCATCGATAGCTTGCATGGTGAGCGGCTCGCCCACATCTTGCCACAGATATTGACTGTGGCAGCCCGGGCAGCGGCACGGACAGTTTGAGATGTTTACGGCAAGCGTCACCTCATCAGGAATTTCCTGAAAGACAATATCAGTATTTACGTATTTAAGCATCTATTAGCTTGTTAACGAATTCAATTCAATAATGTAAAGTAATTCAATCGCAATGCCTTACTCACCCAACTTGTTCTGACCAGCATAGAAGCGACGGTGTGCCTCATTCTGACGAGGCTCAGAGAAGTTGCTTACGCGCTTCAGATAGCCGATGATACGCGTCATATAGTCGACATTTGTCGAATGACAGTGAGGACATTCTTTCAAATACCGTTTGTCAATATGTCCACACTCGTTGCAGATTGTGTTCGGGATATTGTAGGTAAAATAGTTGCATCCCTCCTTAGCAGCCACGCAGAACAAATGACGATACTGTGCTTTCGACAGATGTTCAGACAAGTTCATGTGCAATGCCGAACCACCTGTAAGGTGCTCAATATAGGGTGCGCCATGCAACTTAAACTTATCAATCACGTCAAGGCTATCATCCTCTACCACATAGAAGTAAGAGTTATAGCAGTCGCGAGGCACGAAATAGCCGTCTTCACGATCCCATTTAGCATGCTTCACACCTACGTTCTCGGCAGGAATCATCTCACAGTTGAACATCACGTCCTTAGAACGATACTTCTTGTTATACTCTTCAACAAGGCCGAGCACCTCCTGAACGAAGTGCAGATAATCGTCGTTAGGATTAATCTTATAGCCCATAAATTCGGCAGCCTCTACCAAGCCATTGATGCCGATAGTGAGATATTGGCGCGAGATATTGATATAGCCTGCATCAAACAGTGGCAACATGCCGTGCATTTGAAGATCTTTCAGGTTCTCATTGTAAGCCATCTGCACCTTATGGCAAAGGTCAATCACATGTCCCAAGAACTCCTTATAATCTTTATTATTGTTTACAGCATACTGTATGCAGCGGTTCAGGTTAATGGTAAGCACACTCTTTGAGCCTGTGCTCACGCCACCAGCACCCAGTGTGTAGCTGAAGCCATTGTCTTGAATTTCGTTACGCAGACGGCAGCACGAGCTCAGCGAGTCGGCATTATCGCTCAGATAAGTAAAGAAGCTATGACCCTCAGCATACATCTCAGCAGCAAAGTCGGCCCACTCCTTATCTACACAGTCGCCATCCTTGGTCAGCATAGCCATTGTTTCAACAGGGAAGGTAAGCATCGTCTTGGTACGCTCTTTGTTGAACCACTTCATGAAGCGCTTCTGCAACCATGAAAGGCCACCCCAGTCGGGCTGTGAGCCATCAGGGAAATAGAAGTTTCCAAACAGCGACTCGAAATAATACTTATCATAATAAGAAATATTCCAGAACACAGCCTGATAGTTGCGTGCGCCTGTAGGCTGATTGAGCGAGTAAACGATCTGCTCAAAGCAATCAGTAATCACCTTGTCAATAGTGCGTTTCTTAAGCGACAAGTCAACCACCTCGTCGGCACGAGTATAGTAGTCGGTGCCAAACTCCTGACCAATGAAGTAGTTCATATACATCAAGAATTCAGGCGTAGCACAAGCGCCCGACAGCATACTGCTGACCATAAACACCATATTGATAAAGCCACCGCAGAACGACTTCAGGTTTGTGGGAGCCGTTGAGTTGCCACCAATAGAAGTGGTGCCACCAATAAGCCAAGGATACATGGTGATAGAGGCACAATAGTTGGCCAAACTTGTTTCATCGTTCTTATATATAAAGTGGTGTGTCAGCAAGTCGATGTATTCATCAGAAACGCTCTTGCTATACATTTTTTTGATACGATCAGTAAGCAGACGACGGTTCAGACGAATGAAGCTTGACTTTGGCAGCTCGCCTATCAGCGTAGCAATATTCTTATGCTCAACATTTGCATTGGCATCATATTTCGAACCTGTAGCGGCATTGGTAGCCTCCATATAGTCGGTCAAGAACTGCAACTTTTGCAGTGTCTCACGATCTTCAGTGTGCTGTTGACGATATATCATGAACGACTTGGCCACCTTATAAAAGCCTTCACGCATGAGCGACTCTTCTACCTGGTTCTGAATTTCCTCTACTTTGATACCTTCGTGAATATCAATGTGGCTGATGATTTTTGACATCACGCCCAAATCAACGCTCTCGCCAACGCTTTCAAAAGCCTTGATGATGGCGTTCATAATTTTGTCGAGCGAGAAACGGTCTTTTGAGCCGTCACGCTTAGTAATTGTAAAGTTTTGCATTTCCACCATTTGGAATATTTCGTTATGTTAGATTTATCAAAAGTTTCCCATTTTTACACAAACAACCGCTCATTATCAGTACTTTACATTTTACCGACATCAAAAAGTTTTCCATTTTAGAAAAGTTTAGTTTCTAGTTAGTGGAAAAAGTTTTCTCAAACGTATTGTTTTTCTTTTGCAAAGATAGCACAAATTTCACAATATACCACAACAAAAAGCCCCCTTTTTAAAAAGAAATTTCACATTAAAAAAGGCATATGGTATATAATGATTTGATATTGAAATGCTTATCGTTGGTAGGTTGAAGCAAATAAAAACATAAGGTACAAAAAGCCTCACATCATTCCTTCGACAGCATACACCAGAACAAAATTCTCGTTAGAAAAGAAGCGCAAGTTGAGTTTACCATTCGAGCGCAGATTAGAAAGCACCAGTTGTCCATTAGCATGAACAGAAGCAGCCGAAGCAAAAGGCTCGACACGCATTTCTTGAAAGGTTAAGTTCTGTTCAGAAAAAAATTTGTAAGCCGCCTCTTTTGCACACCAACACAATTGCAAATCAAGGCGTTGCACATAGCGTTCGTCCTCACGCAAGAAGCGCTGAGCCACACGATAAACACGGTTGCTCACATATTCAATATCCACTGCCACAGCCTTATTTTCTGACAGCAGCAGTGCAACCCATCCCATGGTATGACTCACACTGATATAATAACGACGCCCCGTAGCGTGCGACACACACAGCGGCTTACCATAAGGCAGATGCTCAATGCGCAACGAGACATCATCTGTCAAGGCAAAGAGCAAGGCATAGGTACATAGCACCTCAAGCCTACGTTTATTGCTCGTATAAGCCTCGCACACCTGTTTGTGCACATTGCCCAGCACTTGCAGTTGCGCTACCGTTTCGTCAACGCGCCATAGGCCCAGCATGGTGCCATCTTGCAGCGGCATCTTTTCTACCAGCGCCATGCCGTTAGTCCTCCTTATCGTTCAGATATTTCTTCTCATGCACCGTCACCTTCACCTTACTAATGCGGCGTTGGCCAATCTCCATCACCTCAAAAGTATAGTTTTTATAGTCAATCTTTTCGTGCATGCTGGGGAAGTCGCCCTTAATTTCAAGCAGCAAGCCAGCCAATGTATCGGCATCGCCTTCAACATCAACAAACTCGTCGTCGTCAACATTCAGCACCTTACAAAAATCAGAGAGCAAGGTTTTACCTTCAAAAAGATAGGTGTTATAGTTAAGTTTCGAATAACTCTTCGTATCCTCGTCATACTCGTCATTAATCTCACCCACAATCTCTTCCAAGATATCCTCTAAGGTAACGATACCACTGGTGCCACCAAACTCGTCAACAACAATTGCGATATGCACTTTGTTTTCCTGAAACTCGCGCATCAGGTCGTCTATTTTCTTGGTTTCGGGCACAAAATAAGGCGGACGTATCAGGCTCTGCCAACGAAATGTAGCAGGCTTTGAAAGGTGTGGCAGCAAATCTTTAATATACAGCACGCCACGAATGTTATCTTCGTTCTCCTGATAAACCGGAATACGACTATAATTATTTTCAACAATACACTTTAACACATCGGCATACGAACATTTGATATCCAGGTCAACAATATCTTGTCGGCTGGTCATAACCTCTTTGGCCGTTTCGTCGCCGAAACGAATAATGCCTTTCAGCATGCTGCGTTCATCCTTGATATCGTTCTTGTCAGTAAGCTCCAGCGCCTGCTCCAGGTCGTCAACACTCAGCACATGATTTTCCTTCTGCACCACTTTTTCAGCCAAAATGCCGCTGCGCAACAAGATGGTTTCAAGAGGCCAGAACACACGCCGACAGATAGAGATGCCCCCTACACAACGACGACAGAAAGCCAATGGGTTCTGACGGCTAAACACCTTAGGCATAATCTCGCCAAAGAGCAAGAGGATAAAGGTGAGCAACACCGTAATGCACAAGAACTGCAACCACACCGCATTACCAAAGTTGACAAGTCGTGCGAAGATAAAGTTGCACAACATAATGATGGTAACGTTTACCAAGTTATTGGTAATCAATATAGTGGCCAATGTGCGTTCGCTATCTTCACGCAACACCTGAATAGTTTTGTCGCGCGAATGTTTTGAGCCATTAAGTTCAGAAATATCAGATGGAGACAGGCTGAAAAAAGCAATTTCAGCCCCGCTGGCAAAGCCCGAAAGACCTAAAAGCACCAGCGTTAGAAGGATGGCAAAGCCCACACCCGGCGTCATAACGCCGAACGACACCTCGCCAAAAGCATTTGTTATAAAATGTAAGAAATAGTCCATTGTTTTAATGGTTAGAAGGGCAAGTTATTATCATCTTGCCCAGTCGACTCGGATGGTTGCGACATCGTAGCCGTGGGTTGCACATTTTGTGCTGTGGGCTGTGCCACCCCATTCGTTTGCGCGGGGTTAGCTGCTGCACGCGGCGTGAGCAGCTCCATACTATCGGCATAAATCTCGGTAATATACTGTCGCTGACCTTTTCGGTCGTCGTAGCTGCGGTAGTGAATTTTCCCCTCGATATACACCTTATCGCCTTTATGCAGATAGCGTTCAGCCACCTTAGCCAAATTTTTCCATACCACCACATTATGCCAGTCGGTACGGTCAGGCACCTGTGTTCCATTGGGCAGCGTATAGCCACGTTCAGTGGTGGCCAACGAAAATTGTGCCACAGCCTGGTCGGCCTCATAATAACGTACCTGAGGATCCTTACCCAAATTGCCTATCAGCATTACTTTATTCATAGCGTCAGTATATCAAACACACCACACGGGCATAAACGGTAAAGGGCATGCGCCCTTATTTCCACATGCCCAAATATTTAAAATGAAAGTTTTTACCTTTTGCCGAAGGAAACTGCGAGCGACTGTCTACCCTTCCGCGCAGATGGTCAACGATGCGGTTATAGCAATCGAGCCCCGACAAAGCCTTACATTGCACCACGAAATGTGTATCGCGATATTCGTGCTTTCCTGTTGAGGGCACCATCACCACACGTTTAAAGTCGAGAGCACCCTCATACCATCCTGGGCGTTCCTCGTTCAAGCGCGACATCACATTTGTAGCCATCTCTCGCTTCTCAACCTGAACATTGTTCTGCGGAGCAGCATGAAGGGCTTTTTTCTGTTTAAAGTCGAGCATGGTGGCAGCCGTTGTTTTAATAATAATAAAATAAACGCGCTGTCTTACCTTATATCGTTTGGGATAGTACACATCGCTGGCAACATAATCGCGAATATCAGCCTCGATATTGGGGTTCATGCCAATTTCGGGGATAGAGCGCAAAAACGCCAACGCCTGGTCAACATTGTTCACCAGTGTTTCCTTATCAAAGTAGCGTAAGTATAAATTCATTGGAAAAATATTTCACGTGAGATTTAGAGCGGAAAACGGGACTCGAACCCGCGACCCCAACCTTGGCAAGGTTGTGCTCTACCAACTGAGCTATTTCCGCAATAAACAAATCAAATCATGTGAAGAGGAGGAGACTCGAACTCCCACGACACAATTGTCACTACCCCCTCAAAGTAGCGCGTCTACCAATTCCGCCACCCCTCCAACATGTAAAAACATTCTGAATATTAGTGCCCAGAACAGGACTCGAACCTGCACGTCGTGAAACACACGCACCTGAAACGTGCGCGTCTACCAATTCCGCCACCTGGGCATTTTTGGTACAAAGCAATGCGCTTCGTATTGATATTCAGAATGTTTGAGCGGAAAACGGGACTCGAACCCGCGACCCCAACCTTGGCAAGGTTGTGCTCTACCAACTGAGCTATTTCCGCAATATTTCTTGTCTCCAAGAAGCATCTCTCTTGATTGCGGTTGCAAAGGTAGTATTTTTTTCCGAGCCCACAAACTTTTTCGGCACTTTTTTCAATATTTTCTTCAAAAAATGTTGTAAAAGTGCCGAAAAGGTTGCTTTTTGCGCTTAATCCATGCGCGAAAGATAGTCGTCGGGGGTATATTGTCGCAGCATTACCAGTTGGTTATCCTTTTGTTGCACCATAGCAATATCAGGATGCGTTATACCATTAAACATATTTGTTTTCACAGTAGTATAGTGCAGCATATCCTCGAAGATAATATTTTCGCCCACCTGTAAGGCATGGTCGAAGCGCCAATAGCCCATAAAGTCGCCCGAGAGACAACTATTTCCGCCCAGCCTATATATATAATAAGGTGTATCTGCATCGTTACCCTTTGCGGTAAGGCTGGCCGCCTCGGCCGTTGTTTCCAGTTCAACAATCTCGGCCCCGCGCACCGCTGGTGTGTAAGGCATCTCAAGACAGTCGGGCATATGGCACGTAAAGCTCACATTCAGTATGGCCGTGCGTATGCCCCCATTCTCTACCACATCAACCACCTGGGCCACCAGTTCACCCGTTTGCCATGCAAAGGCGCTACCAGGTTCAAGAATAACCTTGAGGTGCGGATAGCGGCTACGAAACTGTGTGAGCAGGCGCACCAAGCGGTCGATATCATAATCGCTACGTGTCATGAGGTGTCCCCCCCCAAAGTTTATCCATTTCAGTTGGCTGAACCAAGGCACAAAGTGGCGCTCAATATGCGCAAGCGTGCGCTCGAAGACATCCGACCCGCTCTCGCAATGGCAATGACAATGAAAGCCCTCAATGTCGGCAGGCAGCTGCGCGGGCAGCAAATCGGCTGTTACGCCAAAACGTGTGCCAGGGGCACAAGGGTTATACAGGTCGGTGCCCACCTCCGAATACTGAGGGTTGACACGCAATCCGAGGCTAATATCGCCATTCACCTTGCGCACCCGTTCATGCAGACGCTCATACTGGCTGAGCGAATTGAAGGTGAGATGACTTGAGCATCGTGCTATCTCGTCAATCTCATTATCTGTATAGGCAGGCGAATAGGTGTGCGCCTGATGCCCAAACTTGTGGTAAGCCATTAGGGCTTCGGCCAGCGAACTGGCAGTGGTTGAATGGATATACTCGCGGAAGATGGGGAACGTCTTCCACAAAGCATAGGCTTTAAAGGCAAGAATAATTTCTACGCCAGCACGCTGCGCCACCTGCTGTATCAGGGCAAGGTTCTTGCGCAAGCGTGCTTCTTCCAGCACATACATAGGCTGGCGTATCTCATCAAATGTATCTGTATTTACTTTCATGTATAGGGTCGTGAAACATTGTATCAAACCTTTTTCGACTTAGTGGCCCAAACGAAGTAGGCTATCAGCAAGGCATAAGCCACCAGAGCACATACCTCTGACATTGGGTTAGCCATCCAAGCGTCGCTCACCATATTATAACCACCAAAACGCAGTATAGCGCTCACCACACCCATCAGGGCGCCACCAGCAATAAAGCCACTGGCTATCAACGTGCCCTTTTCGCCGCGGGCCTCGTTTACCTGTTGTTTTTTCGAACGTGTGGTAACATACCAGTTTATCAAGCCTCCTACCAGCAGTGGCACGTTCAGTTCCATTGGGATAAACATACCCAGAGCAAAGGCCAGAGCCGGTATCTTGGCCCATGTCAGCAAGATGGCCATCAGCGCACCTACGCCATACAGCAACCATGGAGCACCAGCACCTTGCATCAACGGTTCGATAACGGCAGCCATAGCGTGGGCCTGAGGTGCTGCCAAGCTATCACCAGCAAAGCCATAGGTTTCGTTCAGCAACATGATAACGCCACCCACGGTAGCGGCCGACACCAGTGTGCCAAGAAATTTCCAAGTCTGCTGCTTAGCGGGTGTCGCACCCAGCCAGTAGCCTATCTTCAGGTCGGTGATAAAGCTGCCAGCCATTGACAACGCTGTACATACCACACCACCCATTATCAGGGCGGCCACCATTCCCACTTCGCCTCGCAAGCCTACGGCCACCATCACTACCGATGCCAAAATCAGGGTCATCAGCGTCATGCCCGACACAGGGTTTGAACCTACAATGGCAATAGCATTGGCTGCCACCGTGGTGAAGAGGAAGGCGATGATAGCAACCAGCAAAATGCCTACTACAGCAAACAACAGATTGCCTTGCATCACGCCAAACCAGAAGAATAAGAAGATAACGGCCAATGTAACCAACGAGCCAATAGCGATAATCTTAAACGAGATGTCGCGCTGTGTGCGCACCTGCTCAACGTTGGCCTTGTTGCCACCCTTCAGCTCTTTGCCTGCCAGCGACACTGCGCCACGAATAATACCCCACGACTTAATGATGCCAATAATGCCCGACATGGCAATACCACCAATGCCTATGCTGCGACCATATTCAAGGAAGATGGTTTCGGGCGACATTGAGCCTACGGTTTGATGAATATTGGCGTTCCACATATCCAGCACCACATTGTTAAACATGAGCGACATAACGGGCACCAGCACCCACCATACGGCAAACGATCCCAGGCAGATAATGAAGGCATACTTCAAACCTACAATATAGCCCAAGCCCAGCACGGCGGCACCCGTATTTACCTTGAACACCAGTTTAGCATTGTCGGCCAACTGCTGTCCGGCGCTTATCATACGGCTGGTAAACACCTCGTTCCACCATCCATAGGTGCTCACGATAAAGTCGTACAAGCCACCTACCAAACCAGCAAGCAGCAAGGGCTTTGCCTGGCTACCACCTTTGGCACCACTCAGCAGCACCTGTGTTGTGGCAGTAGCCTCGGGGAAAGGATATTTGCCATGCATCTCGCTCACAAAATATTTGCGGAAGGGAATGAGGAACAAAATGCCTAAGATGCCACCCAGCAACGAGGCGATAAACACCTTGAAGAACGAAACGGTGATTGCGGGATAATGGGCCTGCAAAATATAGATTGCCGGTAGGGTAAAAATGGCACCTGCCACCACAGCGCCCGAACAGGCGCCAATGCTCTGAATAATGATGTTCTCGCCCAGCGCACCTTTACGTTTGGCCACCGTCGAGGCGCCTACGGCAATAATAGCGATAGGGATAGCAGCCTCAAACACCTGACCTACCTTCAAACCCAGATAGGCAGCGGCAGCCGAAAATATCATCGCCATTATTACGCCCCATGTTACCGACCACGCGTTCACCTCAGGATACACCTTATTGGCATCCAGCACGGGCTCATACTGTTCGCCTTCCTTCAGTTCGCGGAAAGCGTTTTCAGGCAGTTGCATTGCCTTGTTTTCTTGATTTTCCATTTACTATTTTGTTTATATTTTATTCGCGTTTCACATCCTTTTGTTAAGGTTACAAGTTATTCGTGTGCGCAAGGATAGGCACAATGGTTTGCAAATTTACACATTGTAAATGAGAATTCAAAATAAAACCCTCACTATCTAACATGAAAAGCAACCATAACCCTGCTTTATGCCTCACCCATCGCAATCATATAATTAGCACCCAACTATCTCTTTCTTTCATTTCTACTCACTACTATCCCGTTAAAGTAAACTAATCGCTCTTTAAATTAATTGAAAAGTTCTCTTTGAAAAGACTGATTTCAATAATGTCAAAGACATTCGATTGTCCCCTCTTTCCAGGGTTATTTGATTAATATTTAACTGATCTCGATTTTAACGGGACATTAATATCTTCATAACAAGCCAAAGGTGTCAAAGATATTATCCCAGTTCGGGATAACAAATAGTTCATAAAAAAGTTGGTAGTCTCATAAATATTTTGTATCTTTATAATAGGTGAAAATCAATTAGGTACAAAAATATTTGATATAAACCGATTACAAATTTACAGAATTATTTTGTATAATAGACGAGTTTTGCAAACATTTTGATACAGAAAATGCAGGAAATCTAAGGGCAAAACAACTTCTTTCTGCCTTCTGTTATTACCCACTCCTAATGGTATGGGGAGGAGGCGTATTCACGCTGCATTTGTATTGTATAAGACACTCGGCTATCCCGAACTGGGGTCATATTTGTGATGTTAAATATGATTTTGGTGCAAAATAACAATGGAGGTGCGAACATGCCTTTTTCTAAGTGAACTCCATTGTATGTGGTGGTGTCCTTTACTGTAATTTTTTATGTTGATATATTTAGTTTGTATCACATCGTTTGTAATTTTTCTTTGTAGTCGTTCATTTTATCAACAATCGTTCTAATGTCAAGACTTTCGAAACTAGAATCGCATTCGTACCACCAATTATTTAAATCCATGTAATCTGCGCTATCCGGGCTGAAAAGTTTCTGATTTTCTCGTGTAACATGCGTACCAGGAGCCTTTCTTATGCCAATCTCTACATTTCTAACGATACCTTCTTCTATTACGCCATGCCATTCGTAGCACACCATAAATTCTCCCATAACTATTCCGACGCCAATCCATTCTCTTGCCCAGTCTTGTTCTCGCTCTATCCAGTGGTCATTTCCATCATCTGCGGCAAAGTGAGGCTTGGCATTTGGTAAGGACTCCATTACCGAAAGTATCAAATTCTTTCTTTTCTGCAAGGTTTCTGAGAGTACACATTTATCAACTACAGGACGAATCACCTGATACACAGATGAATAAATCATGCAGTATCGTTTAAATGTGAGCTTAGCAAATCGGACGCTGTCTTCATTACTATCAGTAATGTTTTGCTTGAGAGATTCAACCTCTGGTAAGAAACAAAGTGTTTCTGCGTTATCGTAATATTCAGAATAGTCGGTTGTTTTGCCTTTACTTCTATTTGCCTCAAAGGAGATTGCTGCCATATTTCCAATACTCCAAAGCCAGTCTTTGTCGTAGTCTCGGAAAGGGCCCCTTTTATTGCGAATCCATTCCTGTGGTACGATATGATCAAAATCCCACGGTCTGTTTTCTTCTGCCCACATGTCTTGCCTTGCAGGATCATAATTCCGGAAATGGGTATTTAAGTATTGTCTCTCAGCATAGAGCAGCATTTGCTTGGCTTCAGCTGTTCCATACCAAAAAGTCCGATTAAAGAAATGTTTTACTGGTGCTGGCAGACTATTCCATATTCTCCATTTTTCGGACTCTCCTATAGTGAATAGGTTCTTAACTTCTTCGAGAGAATAAACGTGTAGTAAATGACAATCATGCATCAACCTCGAAATCCCTTGTAAGATATTTGATATATTAATACCATTCTTGAATCGTTGGAAAATCTCTTGAACACAAAGTTTTTTGTCATTCCCAAACCAATGAAGCATAAATGCCAATGCTTTAATTTCACAGGCTGACAAATTAATGGGTGACTCCATGTCTTTACGAGCCATATACATTAAAAGCAAATAGACATCTGGAGAATTTCGTGCAATAATGGTGCGCAAGATATTTGGTGTACGTAACACGCTATCTTCTTTTGCACCTAACCATTCATCAACCTTATTCAGGATGTTTTCCAAGCGATTTCCTTCATATAGAAACTCTATCTTTTCTCTTTCATCAGTCTTTATTGCCGCACTTCGGATCTGCTTGATGGTCATTTCTCCCTTAAAACTCTTGTCGTTGTCTGAAGTTAATGCAAGACGGAATGCTAACATTACGAGTTTTGCAGGACTCATATAATTCTCTGCCAGACAATCATTGACCTCCTTGATTGACGGCCAATATGCTTTAATGGCAGAATAGTTCAAATCATCTCTTGAAATAGCCGTTCCTCCAGTGTTTAGCCTGGTGAACAGAACTTCCAATGTTGTCTGTGCCATTAATTCCTCTGTAGTTTCTGTTTCCATTACTTCCTTAGGTAAATGATTACAGGTTATCATATAACTCTTCAATGCATTGAATGCAGGAAATAATACGTCACGAAGATATGTCTTAGCTTCATTGGACTGTTCTACTATTTCGTTAAATCTCGCCCGATAAGAGAAATCTGTGGAATTAAATTCAGCAATAGCCCCCTTAACAAAAGTATCCGCATCAGAAGACTTTTCTACTGCTTTCAACAAGCAATACAATGGTATTGGTAAATGTGCCTCTACGGGCCATGTTTCTGATAATGAGAAATGGTCGTTATAGATATTTCCTTTCAAATTAAACTGATTCAAGGCATTCCTTTTTTCTGCAGTATTTAATCGATTTGCATCATCGTCGTTCTTAAATCCCCATGGGTGAGGTGTTGTCGTTGCTTTAATCCAAAAACAACGAGTGGAGTTGTTGGAAGATGATGGCAATAAGTCAATCCATAATACGGCTCTTGCAGCCTTTACTGTATTAAATCCGATACTGATTGCATTATATCTTTGCTGTCCATCCATAAGGTAATATTTTCCAGAGCCTTCTTTGTTGACAATATCTGACAGCATGAAAGAACCGATGGGAAAGCCTCTGAGAATGGAATCCCAGAGAAGTTCAACCTGACGAGGTTTCCACACGAGACCTCTCTGAAGTGCGGGGATTAGAACCTCAGATTCGTCTGAAGTCCATGATGCAATTTGCCAAAGTGTATAAGATAAATTCTTCATTTCCTATTGATTATCTTTATTAATCAGATTTACAACCACTTTCACCATCACATCTTTCTCTTCTGTGCGGCTCTCGGCAATCATCAGCGTGAGGGCGACGAGGGTGTTGTCTGCTATTCGTTTATGCCCGTCCAGACCATAAAGTATGCCATTCTTTTCCATGAACCAAAGGAAGAGCATGGCAGCAATACGTTTGTTGCCATCGCTGAAAGAATGGTTCTTCACCACGAGATACAGCAACATGGCTGCCTTTTCTTCTACCGATGGATATAGGTCTTCACCGCCAAAAGTCTGATATATCTGCCCTATGCTGCTTCTGAAAGAATCATCTTTCTCATTTGCAAACCATCGACTTTCGCCAAATTTCACTTTCAAGGCGTTGATGGCATCCATGGCATTCTCGTAGGTGGCGTGGAAAATTCCCTCCTTGGTTGTCTTCTCTACGCCCAATGCCTGATAGTCGTAGCGGTCGAGCGTGTCGAGGGCATAGACATAATCGGTGATTACACTGAACAGTCCTGAGTATTCTCCTTCCGAAACCTTGTCTTGGAGAGTGAGAGCTCGCGACATCAACCGGACCACATCCTTCAATTCATCATAGTGGTCGAGGCGACGTTGGTCTATGGCATAGCCTCTGATGAGATACTGTTTCAATATGCTGCTGGCCCATATTCTGAATTTGGTTCCGTTTATACTCTTTACCCT
>UMGV01056629.1_pt1 | contig 27530 bp, 22 predicted proteins | sample 1965361 | NCBI WGS metagenome assembly UMGV01 (sample SAMEA4836081, study PRJEB28245) | human gut metagenome | biome: gut microbiome; material: fecal sample | place: Denmark | collected 2008
TTATTCTCGATTCAGGGTGACGCATTGACGAAGTCAGGAAAGAGTTTTAGTTAACACATAAGCAAAATTACATTTTTTCAACCATATCTCCAAGTAATTCTTACATTTTTTCAACCATATCTTCTGGTTCTCGCTACAATTTTTCAACCATAGTAGCAGGCAAGTAAGCTGATCCAAAATCTTCCGTGACCAGTGTACTATTCATTAGGTCTATAAACGTAGAAAGCCTGCTCCGGAGGGAGCAGGCTTCTATGTTTGTTTGGAATAAGTTTTTTTTGTTAATGTTTATGCTTCAGCCTTTTTCGTTTTAGCTGCGTAAGCTTCGGGTGAGAGCACAGACACGGTGCTCTTGTCGCGGGCACCCTTGTGGAAATACACCACACCGTCTTTGAGGGCATAGAGCGTGTCGTCCTTGCCCTGAGCTACATTCTCACCTGGGAAGTGCTTGTTGCCACGCTGGCGAACGATGATGTTGCCGGCGATGATGCTCTGTCCACCCCAAATCTTAACGCCTAAACGCTTTGAAGCTGATTCACGTCCGTTCTTAGAACTACCTACACCTTTCTTGTGTGCCATAATGAATACCTCCTGCTTGTTAAGCGATTACTTGTTTAATTGATACCTCGGTGAACTGAGCGCGGTGGCCGTTCTTGCGACGGCAGTCCTTGCGGCGCTTCATCTTGAACACGATGACCTTGTCACCCTTGACAAGCGGGTTCACCACTTCTACTACTACTTTTGCGCCCTCTACGGTAGGGGCACCGACAGTCACTGCACCGTCCTTGTCGACGAGCAGCACCTTGTCAAACTCAACAGTCTTGCCTTCTTCGGCGTCCTTGATGTGATGGACGAAGAGCTTCTTGCCCTCTTCGGCTTTGAACTGCTGACCGTTAATGTCTACGATTGCGTACATTGAATTGATTAATTAAACGGGTTTTTCCGCAAGGCGGGCGCAGCATCAGCACCTCTTGACAGAGCCTCCACGGACTAAATAACCTTGCAAAGTTACGAAAAAACTGGCACACAATGCTTATCGTAGATAAGTGGCTCTGATCTTTTATAGCTATTTAACGTTTGTATGACCTCGTAATGAAAATAAAGTGGTGATTTCTTGCCAGTTACGCAAAAAAGTTGTTACTTTGCACTCTGTTAGAAAAACAGGCAATGAAAGTATTCAAAAAGATTGTAGATCTTCAGAACGAGCTCTTCCTTGTGCGCAAGGAAGGAAAGGAAATCGGTCTCGTTCCTACTATGGGTGCATTACACGAGGGGCACGCCTCTCTCATCAAGCGTAGCGTGAAGGAAAACGGCGCTACCGTGGTGTCTATCTTCCTCAATCCTACACAGTTCAACGACAAGGGCGACCTCGAGCGCTATCCCCGTACACTCGAAGCCGACTGCAAGCTCTGCGAGGCCTGCGGGGCGCAGTATGTCTTTGCTCCCTCGGTGGAGGAGATGTATCCCACGCCCGATACCCGCCACTTTGAATTCCCCCCACAGTCGACCGTCATGGAGGGTGCCAAACGCCCGGGCCACTTCAATGGTGTCTGCCAGGTGGTGAGCCGACTCTTCTATATCGTCAAGCCCAACCGTGCCTACTTCGGCGAGAAGGACTGGCAACAGATCGCTGTGGTGAAGCGGCTGGTCAACTACATCGGATATGACAAGCTCGTGCACATCGTCGAGTGCCCCATCGTGCGCGACGAGGACGGACTGGCCAAGAGTTCCCGCAACACACTGCTCACGCCTGAGGAGCGCGCCATCGCACCGAACATCTATAAGGCACTGAAAGCCAGCGTCGACTATGCCAAGGATCACACCGTCAAGGAGACACACGACAAGGTGGTGGCTGACATCAACGCCATCGACGGCCTCGACGTGGAGTATTTCGAGATTGTAGACGGTAACACGCTGCTCGACGTCAACAACTGGGACGACAGCGACTATGTGGTGGGCTGTATCACCGTTTACTGCGGGCACACGCCGATCCGACTCATCGACCACATCAAATACAAAGATCCAGAGACGAAATAATCGCAGTATCATAGAGATATCAATCAGCAAACCGCTCAATATCATACCCCATGCAGATAGAAGTATTAAAAAGCAAGTTGCACTGTGTGACCGTCACTGATGCCAACCTCCAGTATATGGGCAGCATCACCATCGACGAGGATCTCATGGACGCCGCCAACCTCATTGCCGGCGAGAAGGTGCAGATCGTCGACAACAACAATGGCGAGCGCTTCGAGACCTATATTATAAAAGGAGAGCGCGGCTCGGGTTGCATCTGCCTCAATGGCGCTGCGGCGCGCAAGGTGCAGGTGGGCGACACGGTGATCATCATCGCCTATGCCATCATGGACTTTGAGGAAGCCAAGCACTATCAGCCCGTCGTGGTGTTCCCCAAGGAAGGCAATAAGCTATAAAAGCCTCACCCCCTTCCCCCTCTCCAAAGTAAAGGAGAGTGATTGCTTCAAGCATTCGCTTTTGGGAAGGGACAGAAACAGAATGTCTATAGGAGACATAAACAATAAAAAAGGAGAAGGAGACCGAAGGACGGCCTCCTTCTCCTTTTTTATACATCACCATAGTGTCCCTCTACGCTAAGGATAAGGACACTACTCCTCTATGAGGATAAAGACACAACTTCTCAAGTTTCTTAAATCTATTAGGATTGGCTTTCTTATACTTCGCGATGATATTAAGAGCAGATGGTGTGAAATCAATGTTGAATGTCGTAGAGCTTCAAGTCTGGCGAACGTGTAAGTTCATTATTAGGAAAGGCTGCTTCGGGCAGGATGATAGGGGTGGTTATGTACCTTTTGTTTGTAATGTTTGCAAATTTATGTGGTAAAACGTGTTTGGGATAATTCAAAAGCTGAGGTCAAAAGTTTACTATGAACTTACTTTTTAAAATATTAAATGCTTGGTTATTAACGATATACTAAAATGCTAACCTTACTTTGTCTATTTACTAGTCATTGTGTGATCAAAGGAAAGACGATACTTTTGCGACCGTAAACCACAATAACTATAAAATGGATAAATCTAATATCACCTTGGTCTCAGCTTTTGCTTTGGCATGTGTAGCAGGCAAAGGAATAGCACAGAATACTCAGGCAACTCAGCGCCCAAATATTCTTTATATTATGTGTGATGACCACGCCATTCAGGCAATCAGCGCATATGGCAGTCCAATCTCTAAGTTGGCACCTACCCCCAATATCGACCGGTTGGCCAGACGAGGTATGATCTTCAATTCCGCTTTTGTGGAGAATTCTCTTTCTGCTCCCAGTCGCGCTTGCCTCATTACTGGGCTGTACAGTCACCAAAATGGCCAGCGCCAGTTGTTGGAGGGTATCGATACCACGAAGGTGTTCTTTACGGAATTGCTTCAGAAATCGGGCTATCAGACTGGTATTGTTGGAAAATGGCATCTGATGTGTGAGCCGAAGGGCTTTGACTGGTACCATATTCTCGATGATCAGGGTAAATACTACAATCCTACCTTTTGCTCCAATGGTCATTACGGCAAGTACCAGCAAGAGACGGGGTATGCTACAACACTGATTACAGAGCATGCTCTTGACTTCCTTGAACATAGAGACAAATCCAAGCCTTTCTGCCTGATGGTACATCATAAGGCTCCGCACCGTAACTGGATGCCGGATACAAAGAACATTGGCAAATACGATCAGGTCGATTTCCCTATGCCATCAACCTTTTGGGATGACTATGCCACGCGTGGCGTTGCTGCTCACTCCCAAAAGATGAGCATTGGTCACAACATGGAACTCCTTCAGGACCTGAAAGTTCCTGAGATGCTGGATACGGCTGATGCTGCAAGCATGTTCTCTTATCGCTGTCTGATGAGTGAACTTGGTCGTCTCAACGCAGAGCAGCGTATGGCATGGGATAAATACTATATGCCGCGCAACCGTAAGTTCCTTGAAGCGCATCTTGAAGGTAAGGAACTGATTAAATGGAAGTATGAAAACTATATCCGTGATTACATGGCTGTCATCGCTTCCGTTGATGAGAGCGTCGGTCAACTGCTGGATTATCTCGAAAAAAATGGTTTGGACAAGAATACCATTATCGTCTATACCTCAGACCAAGGCTTCTATTTAGGTGAGCATGGATGGTTTGACAAACGGTTTATGTATGAAGAGTCTATGCATACCCCACTCATTATCAGCTATCCAGGGCATGTGAAAGAGGGTACTGTCTGCAACCAACTGGTACAAAACATTGACTTTGCACCAACCTTCCTTGCTTTGGCCGGCATCCACCAACCCAAGGAGATGGCGGGACGCTCGATCGAACCGTTGTTCCGTGGGGTGCAGGTCAAGGGATGGCGTAGTAGCCTGTATTATCACTACTATGATTATCCTACATTCCACATGGTACGCAAACATGACGGTGTGCGTACGGAACAATACAAGTTGATACACTTCTATGGCAAGGGAGGTATGCGCGGTGCACAGGAAAACAAATACCAGATGATCCCAGGAACTCACGAGAATACGTTGCTCAACAAATTGAATCGGGCACATTATTTCCACGATGACCCGGATATCAACTATTATGAGCTATACGATCTGAAGGCTGATCCCCATGAGTTGCACAATATTTATGGGCAGAAAGGAACGGAAAAGACATTCAAGAAGTTACACAAGCTGCTCGACATTTACCGCAGTCAACTGAAAGTGGATGAATATTAATACTGGAGTCATGAGAACCCATATATTAATCTTGTCTGCCTTGGTAGCCGGACTCTGCTCATGCGGTACAAAGCAATCATCCTCTTCTATGAATGATGTTGCTCGGAAGGTTAGAAATCTCACTACCGATGAGAAACTGCATTTGGTCATTGGTGACAAACTGGGGACAACGGCAGACGGAAGTGCAGTAGTAGGAACCACGGAGAAGTATGTGCCTGGTGCTGCTGGTAACACATTTGCCATATCACGTCTCGGTATTACGTCTGTCGTAATGGCTGACGGTCCGGCCGGAGTACGTATAGATTCCACACGTATAGGCACCAACCGCACATTCTATTGCACTCATTTCCCGATAGCCACTTTGTTGGCCTCTACATGGAATAGTGCTTTGGTGCATGATGTAGGCCACGCAATCGGCGATGAGGCCAAGGAGTATGGTGTTGACGTGTTGTTGGCTCCGGCTATCAACATCCAGCGTAATCCTCTGTGTGGACGCAATTTTGAATATTACAGTGAGGATCCCTTGCTTGCCGGAAAGCTGGGAGCAGCCTATATCAATGGAGTGCAGGAGATGGGTGTCGGCACTTCGCTCAAGCATTTCGCAGTCAACAATCAGGAGACGAACCGGCAGAATATAGACGTGCGGATCTCGCAGCGAGCACTCCGTGAGATCTATCTTAAAGGCTTTGAAATCGCTGTCAAAGAGTCGCGACCCTGGACGATCATGTCGTCCTACAATCGCATCAATGGCGTTTATGCTTCTGAGAGTCATGATTTGCTGACGACATTGCTCCGTCGAGAGTGGGGCTTTGATGGGATGGTGATGACCGACTGGTATGGTGGCAGTGATGCTGTGGCGCAGCTGAAGGCTGGCAATGACCTTCTCATGCCGGGAAGGAAAAGTCAGTATGACCAATTGCAAAAGGCCATAACCCATGGAGATCTGAGTAGAAAGGCGCTTGATGTCAATGTGGGTCGTATCTTACGATTGATGTTGAGAACGCATCGCTTTCAAGGTGATCAGTATACCAATCAGGTAGATCTCAAAGCTCATGCCGCCATAGCTCGCCAAAGTGCTGCTGAAGGAATGGTGTTGCTCAAAAACGAGGAGGAAACTTTACCCATGAAGGGCATACAGCGTTTGGCACTTTTCGGTTGTACGTCTTATCGGTGGATAGCCGGCGGTACTGGTTCGGGAAATGTCAACAGTGCTTATACAGTCTCTTTGGTAGATGGGGTGAAAAATGCCGGTATAGCAGTTGACACGGTTTTGCAAAAACGGTATGATTCTTATATCCAAGATTATTACGACCATGCAGCACCACCTCAGGGACCCTATGCACGGTTTCTTTCAGTGGCTTTGCCAAAGGAAATGTATATAGACAAGCGCGAGATAGCTCGTCTGGCCCGTCAGCAGGATATGGCAGTCATCACCTTGGGACGCCTGTCTGGTGAGTTTATAGACCGTAGTATCCGTGACTTCCAACTTGACAGCGCAGAGCGGCGACTAATAGAAGATGTGTGCGAAGCCTTTCATGCGCAGCGTAAGAAGGTTGTAGTTCTGCTCAATATCGGAGGTGTAATAGAGACGGCTTCTTGGAAGGCAATGCCCGATGCCATCTTATGTACCTGGCAAGGAGGGCAAGAGGGTGGTAACGTTGTTGTTGACTTGTTGACAGGCAAAACTACCCCGTCTGGCAAACTCGCAGTTACTTTCCCCAACAGTTATGAGGATGAGCCGTCAGCTGCCAACTTCCCTAACGATGCTCCTCAAATCACGTTTAATCGCGACAAGGCTGAGCAGATCAGTTCAGAACGGAAAAATATCGACTATGTCAACTATGATGAGGACATCTATGTAGGGTATCGCTATTTCGACAGCTTTGGCAAAGCGGTTTCTTTTCCTTTCGGATATGGTCTCAGCTACACCACGTTTGAAAGTCGTGATGCATCCGTCATGCAGAAAGGCGATATGGTCACAGTCTCGGTAATGATACAAAACACTGGCCTATATGCGGGCAAGGAAACGCTTCAACTCTACGTTGCAGCACCTAAAGGACAGCTCAACAAGCCGAAAAAGGAACTGAAGGCTTTTGCCAAAACCAGTTTGCTGCAGCCTGGGCAATCAGAGAGAGTAACGCTGAGTTTCGACATTCACGCTCTCTCTTCTTTTGATGAGGCCGCGTCAGCCTGGAGGACAGAAGCCGGTATCTATCGGTTGCTTATCGGTAATTCTTCCAACAACATTCTGTCCAATCTTAGTCTCCGTGTGAGGTCATATCAGAAAAAAGTCTCAGGCATATTGACCACTGATGGTCATCTGAACATTATACGAAGTAAATAGTCAACCCATTTATCAACCAAAATAATAACAAAGATGAAAACAACAAGTCTATTAGCTTTGTCTCTTCTTTCATGCATGGCGTTGCCTGTCACTGCACAGAAAAACGGCGCAAAAGCACAGAAAAGCGGTACCGAGGAAACGGCTCAATCGGGTAAAGCCAATAACATGATGCTCAATGCCACAGACGAGACTTCACCCCGATTTATCAACGTAGGTCTTCCTGAGGGTACAGGTGGCACTGTCGTCTCAGAGAATGGCATGCTCATCAGTCCTGACACATACTTGCTGATGCCCAATCAGGGATGGAGACAGGACGGTAGTTTCATGAAGCCCGAATCATGGAATCTGGCTAAGACTGCTATCAAACTGGGTGCAGTGGGCGTTTCTATGGCAACTCAGACACGCCGGGGAGGTGATAAGTTCATCGGTCATCTCAATCTTCACACCAACTCTTTCGGTCTGATGGGTGGAAACCTCTCGCTGGCCGGACCTATCAAGAATGGATGGTATTACCATGCCAATGCCTTCATCAATATGGATCCGGGCTCTACGCGTCCGTCTTTCACCCGCTTCCTCGACAAGACACTGCTTTTGAAAGGTGTCATCACGAAGCGATATAAAAATGGAGAGTTGAGCTTCCAGTATAAATACATGAATTCCCAGAAGATGAACGACAATGTTTGCCCTTACATCTTCCACAAAGATAAGCAGGTCTCAGAGCTGCCCAACTTCCAAATTGGCAAGGATGACTATCTGACAAGTGATCCCAATCACATGTACATGAACCCGCTGACAGGTCAGATGGAGCAGATCAACCTGCTTAAGGGAACGGGATCGGAAGTGCACGCCTTTGACCTGATGGGCAGCAACAAGCTCAAGAACCACTTCTCTCTCGACTATGCGCTGCGCTACCAGCACTCACAGTCGGGTAAGACCAACTATGCATTTAATGCTATTTCCAATACAGAGACTCTGAAGAGCAACCAGCGGTATGTCTATGCCGACAATGCAAACAACCAAGTCTATACGGGGTATGTTCAGAACGTGCAGATGGGCATTGCCCCCAAGCGTCCGGCAGACTTGGTGGAAGGCAGACTTGAGTTGGGCAAGCAAGGCAAGAACTTCAACTATCATGTAGGTTACGCCGGCTACTATTGGCATGTCGACAAAGCCATTCAGGGTACCTATTCCTATCTCTCCGAAGTGGCTCCCAATCCTCGCCAGCTCATGTTGCAAGTGCAGAAGAACGGCACCTGGGTAAACAGCAAGGCAGATGAATACGGACAGTGGAACTATAATGGCGCTTTCTTCTATTACAATGGCAACGAATTTAAGAATGCCATCTACGCCTACGGTGACTACAAGCCTGTTAAGAACCTCAAGGTGGAGTTGGGAGCCCGTATGGAGTGGCATCGCTTGATCGGCTCATGGTGCCCGCAATCAGACCGCGAGGCCTCTGCTGATGCCAAGTGGGTATCCGGTCAGACCAGTTCCGTCAACCGCAATTTCTGGAATAAGAGTTTTACCGCAACCTTGACATACAACATTCTTCCGCATTTCGGACTGGTGGGTGATGCCTATTATATAGAGGTGTCTGACGGTCTGAGTGTCTATAGAGGCAAGAACGATCCTATGTCCAAGACTAATGTGATTCCCTATCTGGCAGGTGGCGTATTCTACAACTCCAAGTTCGTGAGCCTCATTTCGCGCATCAGCCACATCAGCCGTTCCAATCTTCAGGCTTCCGGCGGTTTCTCTGACTCAAAAGGTGAAAGCACAAAGCTTGCCTTCCTCTATGACATCCGAACACTGGGTTGGACTACTGACGCCGTGCTGACCCCGTTTAAAGGTTTCCAGCTCCATTTGATGCTCACATTGCAGAATCCGGTTTATAAGAATTTCTCGTTCGATGTATTTGGTGAGCACTATGATTACGATGGCATCCGTGCCCGCGTGACTTCCAAGACACTTATCGAGATTGATCCGAGTTACAGTTGGAGCAAATTCAGAGTATGGGGCAGTGCCCGCTATTTCAGCAAGCAATCGTGTGCTTATCCTGGTACCTTGTTCTTCCCGTCCCGTTGGGAGACTTTTGCCGGAGTGGATTACAATGCCACCAAAAAGATTGCTTTCAGCCTCAGTGTCGTCAACCTGCTCAATCAGGCTGGTGCGCAAGGACGTATCGTAGGAACCAATACAGCTATCGATCCTACACCATACTATGATAAGCCTGTAGCTGGGACATTCATCCGTCCTTTCACGATTGACCTCAAGACAAAGATAACTTTCTAATACACACGATTATGAACACAACTCAACTTGTGACCGGTATCGCCGGTATCATGGCTATGGCACCCATTGCCGGTGTTGCCAAAGAAAACAAAAAGGTTCAGAAAAACCAACGTCCCAATATTCTCTTCATCCTTGCCGATGATATGGGAAAGGAGTGTCTCGGATGCTATGGCAGCACCTACAACACTCCCAATCTCGATGCTTTCGCTCAGCAGGGTGTACAGTTCAACTACTGTACGTCGCAGCCTTTGAGTACACCGTCGAGAGTAGAGTTGCTGACGGGTAAGTACAACTATAAGAACTACTCTAAGTTCGCCTTTATGAATCAAGATCAGAAGACCTTTGCCAACTTAGCCAAAGAGGCGGGCTATAAGACCTGTATCGCCGGTAAATGGCAACTGGGCGAAAACAGTAAGCTGCCGGAACTGTTTGGCTTCGACAACTACTGTCTCTACCATCTCACGTTCAAGGGCAATAAGTATGCGAAACCCGAGTTTGAGGAAGATGGTGTCGTGCACAAAGAGTGCACTGTCAACGACTATGGACCGGACTATTTTTCGGACTATATCTGCCGTTTCATGGAGAAAAACCGTAACCAGCCCTTCCTGGCATACTACTGTATGACTCTTGTCCATGATCCTTTCAACCCGACGCCTGAAAGCGACGACTGGGACATTGACCCCAACAAACGCTATGACGAGGACAACAAATACTTCCCCGATATGGTAAGCTATACCGACAAGATGTTTGCCAAGGTTATGAAAAAGTTGAAAGACCTCGGCCTGGAAGATAATACGATCGTCATCTTTGTCGGCGACAATGGCACAGCGCGCTATGTGTCCACACCAATGAAAGACGGAACACGCGTGCAGGGAGGCAAGGGCATGCGCATAGAGACGAGTACTGCCGTCCCCATGCTGGCCCGTTGGGGCAAATACACCTATAAGAAGCATACCTCAGCTGACCTTGTCGACTTCACTGACTTCTTGCCTACTTTTGCCCAGGCCATGCAGATCAGTGTGCCTAAAGAATGGGATACAGACGGTCATTCCTTCCTACCCGTGCTTGAGGGAAAGGACAATCCTGACAAACGTGACTATGTGCTCGTGCACTACCAGCCCAATCATGTGCCACAGGCAGGACTTGAGCATTACTCATGCAGATATGTCAAGGATCATAACTATAAAATGTATTCAGATGGAAGCTTCTTCAACTATAAGAAGGATCCCAACGAATACCGTTCGATCACAAGAGCTGCCGCTACCAAAGAGGAAAATGCCATCCGAGACAAGTTTCGTGCTATCTTGGATAAGCTGCCTAAATGGAAAATGGGCGACAAGCCTGTGAAGCAAGTCATTCTTCCTGGCTATGAACTGAAGAAAAAAGTGGTGAAGCAGCCGAGTCAAAACAAGGGACAGCACCCCAATATATAAGAGATAAGATGAGATGAACACAATTTCCAAATTACTCCTATCGTTTGCGCCGTTGGCCTTGCACAGTGGAAGGCTGGTGGCGCAACAACTCCAGCGACCCAATATCATTTGGATCACGTGCGAGGATATATCGCCCTATATGGGAACATATGGTGCCGATATCGTCAAGACTCCCAATATCGACCGCTTGGCTCAAGAGGGCATGCAGTTTCAAAGCGTTTATACCACGGCGGGAGTCAGCGCGCCCTCGCGCTCATGCTTCATCACGGGTATGTATCCCACATCTATCGGTACGCAGCATATGCGCACCAAGGTGCTTAACAATGCCACTGCTGCCAAACTGGATCATCCGTCCTACTCGGCTGTCATCCCTTCCTATGTGAAATGCTTTACCGAGTATCTGCGCATGAATGGCTACTATGCCACAAACTGCGAGAAAGAAGACTATCAGTTTGACGCACCGGTGACGGCCTGGGACGAGAGTAGTCCGGCCGCAAGCTATCGCAACAGACCTAAGGGCAACCCTTTCTTCTCTGTGTTTAACCTGTTTGTGACTCATGAGTCGCAACTCTTCAAGCAGTCGTGGCTATTTGACCAACACCGCGAATTGCTCATTTCTCCTGACGCCGTAAAGAAGCTTCCGCCATACTATAAAAACACAGCTGAGGCAAGAGCATGTATGGCACGCATGCTGAGCAATGTGCAGTTGATGGATGAGCAAGTCGGGGAAATTATCCGGCAGTTGAAGGAAGACGGTGTCTACGACAACTCCTATATCTTCTTTTTCAGTGATCACGGTGGCACGATGCCATGGATGAAGCGTGAAGTTTTGGAGCGCGGCACACACATTCCTTTTATCGTGAAGTTTCCCAAAGGTGCTCATGCCGGCGAGACCAACGACGACCTGATATCTTCGGTCGATTTTGCACCGACAATGCTGTCGCTGGCCGGCGTGGCGATTCCGGATTACATGCAGGGACAAGCATTCTTAGGCAAGCAGGCCAAGGCTTCCAAACGGAAGTATGTCTTTGCAGCGCGCGACAGAATGGACGAGTGTGTAGACCGCGTGCGCAGTGTGCGTGACCGGCAGTTCCGCTACATCTACAATTTTATGCCCAACCAGCCAAAGTATCAGCCCATATCTTATCGTGAGCATTTGCCGATGATGCAAGAGATGTTGGAATCGCATAAGAGGGGAGAGCTGGACTCCATACAAGGCGACTGGTTCAGGCCGATGAAGCCGGTAGAGGAGCTTTATGACGTGAAGGCAGACCCCGACGAGATTCATAACCTTGCGACGGATCCTGCTTATCATGATAAGTTGGTGGAACTCAGAAAGGCGTTCCGTACTTGGCTCGACACTGTGGGAGACCTTTCTTATATGCCGGAAAGAGAAATGATAGCGAACTGGTGGCATGGTGAGGACCATGCTCCCAAGACTTCTACTCCTGTCATCACAAGAGTCAAAGGAGGATGCCAGCTGTCATGCGCTACAGAGGGTGTTTCCATCGGCTATAAGATTTTGCCGTCAGGCTCCAATGACAAGGCTGTCACCAGACTGAGTTGCGACCACGATATGACGCTTGTCTTAAAGCGTCGCCCCAATGGTACGCCAATAGAAGTCTCTACTCCATGGCATGTCTATCAAAGGGGACAAACCATCAATGTGAAGAGGGGTGAGCGTCTCATCGTCAATGCCACCCGCATTGGTTATGCTCCTGCTGTTATCAACATCATTTTTTAAAACCTTCGATATGAATACAATTCAGAAATCAACCTTGCTGCTTACCGCGTTGATGGGTGGTGCCACAACCTCTCAAGCCCAGCAGCCACAATCCATTGACCACAAGGACAAGAAAATGAATGTGGTCTTTATAGTCTGCGACGACTTGAATGCTGATCTTGGTAGTTTTGATGACTCTATCGTCAAAACTCCTAATCTCGATCGCATCCGTGCCCACGCCGTCAGATTCAACAATGCCTATTGTCAGTATCCTTTGTCCGGTCCCACCCGTGCTTCTTTCCTGACAGGTTATTCGCCGGAGCGTACAAAGGTGATGGATCTCAAGTCCAATTTCCGTACTGCTATGCCCGACTGTGTGACTTTGCCACAGTTGTTCAAAAACAATGGTTATCAGTCCATCCGTATTGGCAAGGTGTATCATGCCAATGTTCCTGCCGACATAGGTCACGACGGTATGGACGATCCTAAGTCTTGGACGAAGAAGTGGAATCCTGTCGGCATCGACAAGACCATGGAAAACAAGGTGCGCGTCCTTACACCGCAATTGGTTGTGGGCAAGCGCATTGGTGGTTCCATCGCCTACATGGAGGTGCCAGGAGAAGACGATAAGCACACGGATGCCATTGGCGCCAATATCGCTTGTTCGGAAATACGCAACAATCAAAACAAGCCTTTCTTCCTCGCTGTCGGGTTCTACAGACCCCACACTCCCTACGTCGCTCCTTCGAAATACTATGCTATGTATCCTTGGCAGACCATGCCTCTGCCCAAGGTGCCTGCCGACGACTGGGACAACAAACCGGAGTGTGCCAAGACTTCAGCCGTCCTCAACTATGGACTACCTGATGACTCTTTGCGCCGTGCCAAGGCTGCCTACTATGCTACGCTCACCTTTATGGATGCTCAGGTAGGTAAAATCCTTGACGAACTGGATCGCAGCGGCTTGGCAGACAAGACGATCATTCTCTTTGTCGGTGACAATGGCTATAATCTCGGCCAGCATGGACAGTGGCAAAAGCAGATGCTCTTTGAACATTCGGCCCGCGTGCCGCTGATGATCTCTGTTCCGGGGATGACCAATGGCAAGGACAGTTATGACAAACCGGTCGAACTGCTCGACATCTATCCGACGCTTGCCAATCTTTGCGGTCTCAACGGGATTCCTACCGACTTGGATGGGCGCGATATCACACCATTGCTCAAGGACGTGAAGACGCCGTGGAACGAGTATGCCTACTCCGAGCAGACACGCGTGCCGGGTGCTTTCAAGAGCACGGTCAAAGAGTTTACTATGGGACGTAGTGTACGCACAGAGCGCTATCGCTACACCGAATGGAATGACGGACGAAGCGGAGGAGAACTCTACGACTATGCCAAAGATTCCGAAGAGCACTACAATCTCTATGGCAATAAGAAGTATAAGAAGCTTCAGGCGCAACTGGCGTCAGACTTGCATAAGCACTATGCCGAGATTCAAGCAAAGACCAACAAATAGTGCGTCTGATTACTAACAAGGCCACCGCCGTTTCTCTCTTTCTATGGGAGTGGCGGCGGGACTTGATTTTTTAGTCAAATCATTTGTGCTGTACCATATTTTTTATAACTTTGCCAAAATTCAACTAATAATAGCCTTCTATGATGGATACTATTGCTCCTTTCAGCCATCCTATGTATATCATGCTTAAGCCTGCCGGATCACTTTGCAATCTGCGTTGCAAGTACTGCTACTATCTGGAGAAAGGTAAACTGTATGATGATCGCCAAAGCCATATTATCTCAGACGAACTCCTTGAAAAGTTCATTAAGGAATATATCGAGGCACAAAGCACGCCACAGGTGCTTTTCACTTGGCATGGCGGTGAAACGCTCATGCGTCCTGTCTCCTTTTATAAGCGTGCCCTCGAACTGGAGCGGCAGTATGCCCGAGGACGGCAGATCGACAACTGCATACAGACCAACGGAACATTGCTCAATGATGAGTGGTGCCGGTTCTTCAAGGAAAACAATTTCCTTGTAGGTGTTTCCATCGACGGTCCGCGGGAGTTTCACGATGAATACCGGCGCACCTCAACGGGCAAACCTACATTCCGGTCTGTGATGAAAGGCATTGATCTGCTCAACAAATATGGGGTAGAGTGGAATGTACTTGCTGTTGTCAATGACTTCAATGCGGATTATCCACTTGACTTCTACCATTTCTTCAAGAGCATTGGATGTCACTATATCCAGTTTACACCTATTGTGGAGCGCATCATCGGCCGTGCCGATGGTTTGACACTGGCTCCGGGTATGCAGGAGGGTGGTGAGCTGACCGACTTCTCGGTGACACCAGAGCAATGGGGCAATTTCCTTTGTACGATCTTCGATGAGTGGGTTCACCATGATGTGGGTGACTATTATATACAGCTTTTCGACGCGACTTTAGCCAATTGGGTAGGCCAGGCACCCGGTGTTTGTACCATGGCTGGCGAGTGTGGCCATGCAGGAGTGATGGAATATAATGGTGATGTCTATTCGTGTGATCATTTTGTTTATCCGGAATACAAGTTGGGCAATCTACACAACAAGACGATCTATGAAATGATGTATAGTGACAAACAGCGGGAGTTTGCCAAGATGAAGCGTCAATTGCTGCCGCGGCAGTGCAAAGAGTGCCGTTTCCAGTTCGCCTGCCATGGTGAATGTCCTAAAAACAGATTCGTGCGGGACAAATACGGACAACCCGGACTCAATTATCTCTGTGCAGGCTATTATCAGTTCTTCAACCATGTGGCACCCTATATGGACTTTATGAAGAACGAGCTGGAGCACCATCGTGCTCCAGCTAATGTGATGAATCAGATCTTCACTCAAGTCTAAGGGTGGAAATAGCCTTCCAGCTTGGTGTCGTCATACAGGTCTCCTACTGCTTTGGCAAAGTCTTTCTCGTTGATGCATGCTTTATGCCTCACCTTTAGGCGGTAGTTGTAAACAGTCTGTGGCGAGTAATGCAGAAACTCTGCTATGCTGACACTGTTGGTGATGCCAAGACTGATGAGGGCATAGATGCGCAGTTCAGAGGGGAGGTTGCCTTCGGCTTCCAGGTGGTATTGTTCTTCCGGTTTTAAAAGCCGGTTGAATCTTTCTACGAAATCAGTATGCGTAGAGAGAAATGCCTGGTCGAATTTCTTATAGAACTCTCTGAGCTCCGTATCTTCAAAGTCGGTTGATGACACCTTGTTGACGGCATCCTTGTAGGAGTGAGTTTTCAGAAGGGCAAGGATGCTTTTCTTCAGGTTGCCGTACATCTTGATGTAATTGGTACATAGATAATAGGTGTCCATGAAGTTCTTGTCTCTCAACTTCATTTCCTTCATTAGTTTCTCATTTATCTCTCTTAGCTCATTGCTCATGCTTTCTATCTGCAAGGCATGTTGTCTTTGAGCCTCATATAGCAATTTTAATTTTTTATTGGTCACTTTCTGTCTCTTCGCCTTTGTACGAAGTATAATAAACATTGTGGTGACGACAATACACAGAACCAACGTCAGCAGGATGGCACCGATGAGAAACATGCGCTGGGTGTTGCGCAAGTGTTGGTACTGTTTGATGATGGCGTCTTGTGCAGAAATGATACTCACGCTCCGGTTATAGTCTTTAAAGGCTTTGGCGTCTTCTTCGCAGATGATCGACAGACGATAGGCGCGGTTGATGTCTTGCTGTATGAGCGGTGATTCGATCAATTGCAACATCGATGATGAGGCTCTGTTCACTTGCTTGATGTCGCAGATTGCCGACAAAATCAGATAGTAAAGTTGCCCGTCGGCATCACGCTCAGTTTTCATATATGATGCCATAAGAAAATAAAGTTTGCTGAGTCGATCGTAATCGGAAGGCTGGCATCGCGCCATGAGTCGTTCAACGGTGGCTTTGAAGTCCTTGCGATAGAACCCCAATGCGTTCATCGCATTGAAATAGATGATGCTGTTGGGTTTGATGTATGGTTTGTAGAATTGCCAGTTGGCAGGAAATGGGGAGTCGTTTAATCCCCAAAAGGTGGAATTGTTGGTAGGGCGGGCACTGACTTTCTTGTTGTAGTTGAGCAGGGCTATAGCCAACTTGTCTTGTATATCTTTTGGAAACTGATCGATGGGACCGCACTTGTTAAGCATGTCGCGTGACATAAATATCACGCCACGCGAGATCATGATTCGTGCAGCATTGAGAGTGGCTTCCTTCTTCCAATCTTCCCGGTGACTTGCTATTCCTATTTCATAGCATCGCTGTGCATAGTTGATGGCTGAATCGCCATCATATTTTTTATAGAGATTATAAAGCAGCTTGTAGTGAATATATCGGTCTGCATTAAATTCCGTCATAGCAAGTTCGCGCTTTGCCTTACTGATCTGTGACTCTTTGCTCTGTAGGTACACATTTCTTTTCTCAATAGCCTGGTCGAGGTTGTTGAGAGCTCTTTCAAGGTTATATTTACTTGAGGCTGCAACCAACTGCGGCATGAGCAATGATGATAATAATAGTATGATGGCTTTCATATAGTGTTCGCTCTTGGATTTAATGATTGCCTTGAAACATTTACACATTCTTACGCGTGCCGGTGTATGCTCTTTGACAGCAGTTCGTAGAGTTGTCGGAGATCGGGATCATCGGCGAGGAGGGCGGACTGTGCGGCGATGACGTTCTCATCGTAGCGGACGGCGGGACCCGTCTGTGCATCGTGGGGCGAGAGGGCGTGTACTTTGCGCGCCGTCTCGTCGATGAGCGGGAGCATCACGTCGAAAGGCAGATGGTGGGCGGAAAGGATTCCGGCGGCAATGTCGTAGCAGTGGTTGACGAAGTTGCACGCCCACACTGCCGACAGATGCAAGTATTTGCGGTCAGCGGTCGACAAGGGATAGACGCGGCGGGAGATGGACTGCGCCAATGCGGCGAGCAGGGTGTGGGCGGTCTCGTCGTTCCATTCGATGAAAGTGGGGATGATGCTGAAGTCCACCTCACGTGCTTTCGAGAAAGTCTGCATGGGATAGAAGACGCCATAGTGCGGAGCCTTGTCCTTGAAGACGTTGAGAGGCATGGAGCCGGCGGTGTGGAGAAAGACTTTCTCCGCAAGGGCGGTGCCCGAAGAAGTCAGTGAGTGGGTCAGTTCCGCGACGACCTCACGTAAAGCCTTGTCCTTGATGGAAAGGATGTACACGTCGGCGTGGTTGTCGATAGCTGTCAGGTCGGTTGTTGCCGGACAGCCGAGGACGGTTGCTAAAGTTTCTGCAGAGGTTGCCGTGCGGCTATAAACCTGCAGGATGTCGTGTCCGGCCTTTTTCAAAGCCTTGCCCAAGTTGGTGGCAAGGTTGCCGGCTCCTATCAATACGATTTTCATAATAATGGGCCCCCCTCTAACTCCCCCCGAGGGGGGAGGAGAGCCCACCCCATGCTCGCCCATTCCTGCTAAGCAAGGTATTTAATGGAATTGCTGTTCTCCCCCCTCGGGGGGAGTTAGAGGAGGGCTCGGGGAGTTAGAGGAGGGCTTGAGGGTTATTCTTTTTTGTTATTTACATAGCTCAGTGCTGCGCCGATGGCAGTACAGAACTCGCTGCTCTCGGGTATGATGAAGCGCACGTCGTAGAGCTCTTCGAGTTTAGGGAAGAGCTCGTTGCACTGCGGCAGTCGTGAGAGGTTGCCGATGAGCACGAAGTCGCGGATGCCGCTGTTGAGTGAGCTGAGAATCGACGCTGAGCCGATGGCCTGCAGCACCATACAGATCAGACCCTTGGCGATGTCCTCGCGGCTGGCGTTGCCCTGGGCGTTGGCAAATAGACTGGCGGTGGCGTCCATGGGCAGACCCGGTAGTGGGTGGGCCGAGATGTCGCCGATGCTCAGGTTGATGTGCGCGATGTCGCCGTCGAGAGCCATCTGCGAGATCTGCTTGATGTCGTCGGTTTGGAGGAGCAGACGGCTGAGGCCGTTGAGGGTACCGCCGCCGATGCCGATGCCGCCAAGGTGGCGTATGGCACCGTCCTGGTAAGAGACGAGCGACGTACCCGTTCCCATCGATACCACGATCATGCGGTTGAGTTTCGACTCAAAGGCCGCACCGAGTCCGTCGGCGATAAACTCTTCGACTTTCTGCGTGGTGAGCCCGTAGATGGGGCTGTTGATATAAGCTGCGCCGACGCCGGTGAGCATCACGCGCTCCACGTCGTCGAGGGCGATGTCGTTGTCGTGTAGAAACTTGCCGAAGGCACCGTAGAGCGAGGTGACGGGGTCGGTGGCCTTGATCCACAAGGGCGAGACGACCTCGCCGTCGCGGATTCCTACTATCTTTGTCGTGGAGATGCCCACGTCGATACCGATTGCTATCTTGTTCATGATCGATGTTGTTGTTGATAGGGATTATAGAGGCTATAGAAGCTATAGAGACTATAGAAGCTATAGAGATGATAGAAGCTATAGAGCCTATAGGAACTATCTAACCCTTAGAGACAGTCTACGATGTCCTTGGCCACTTCTGTTTTGCTTTTCTTCGGAAAGTCGCGGCGACGGCCGTCGCGCGAGATGATGGCGATCTGGTTGTTGTCGCTGCCGAAGGTGGTGTCGGGGATGCGTGTGGAGTTGAGGACGATGAGGTCGGCGTTTTTCTTCCGTAGCTTCTCCTCGGCATTGTGCACCTCGTTGTTTGTCTCCAGGGCGAAGGCCACAAGCTTCTGTCGGCTCGTCTTCATCTTGCCGAGTGCGGCGGCGATGTCCTGCGTGGGGAGCAGGTCGATGTGGAGTCCGTCCTTGCCCCGCTTGATCTTTTGGTCAGCGACAACCGCCGGTTTGAAGTCAGCGACAGCGGCGCAGAGGATGGCAGTGTCGCAATGCGGAAAGGCCTCGGTGGCGGCATGGTACATCTCGTCGCAGCTCTCCACGTCGATGCGATGGATCGCCGGTGAGCATTGCAAGGCCACGGGTCCGGCGATGAGGGTGACGTCGGCTCCGCGTTGCAGACATTCCTCGGCGATGGCGAATCCCATCTTGCCTGAGGAGTAGTTGCCGATGAAGCGCACGGGGTCGAGCTTCTCATAGGTAGGTCCGGCAGTGATGAGCACATGCTTGCCGGCGAGCGAGTGCGCTGCGGGAGCCTGGCAGCTGCAGTTCGCGGCTTCTTCCTGAACAGTTGCCCCAGCGTTCCCTGCTTTGGTCTCAAAATACTCGTCGAGTGCGGCGATGATATTCTCCGGTTCCTCCATGCGTCCCTTTCCCTCCAGTCCGGAAGCGAGGAAGCCCGAGGCTGGTTCGATGATATGGTTGCCATAGCCGCGCAGTGTCTCAAGATTGCGTTGCGTGGCGGGATGACGGTACATGTCCAGGTCCATGGCGGGAGCAATGAAGACAGGCGCTTTCATGGAGAGGTAGGTGGTGATGAGCATGTTGTCGGCGACGGCGTTGGCCATTTTGCCGATGCTGCTTGCCGTACAGGGCGCGATGAGCATGGCGTCGGCCCAGAGTCCGAGATCCACGTGGGAGTGCCACGTGCCGTCGCGCTGTGCGAAGAAATCACTGATGACAGGCTTATGCGTCAGTGCGCTGAGCGTGACAGGAGTGATGAACTCCTTGCCCGCGGGCGTGATGACGACCTGCACCTCAGCCCCGCGCTTGACGAGCCCGCGGATGATCAGGCATGATTTATAGGCGGCGATGGAGCCCGTGATGCCCAATACGATTTTCTTTCCTTTTAGCATTTCGCTGCGAGTTGAAATGAATAAATGAGCTTGGTCTTTACAGACAATAGCCTTATTGGCTACAAAGTTACAAAATAATTATATAACTTTGCACTTGTAAAAGAACTAATCAACATGGGTTATTTAACAACAGACAAGAAAAAGATTACTACAAAGACGATTTTAGAGATGAAAGCCGCAGGGGAGAAGATTGCCCAAATGACGGCTTACGACTTTACGACGGCTGGCATTCTCGACCGTGCGGGCATCGACGCGATCCTCGTCGGTGACTCTGCCTCGAACGTGATGGCGGGCAATGCCGACACGCTGCCGATCACCGTGGACCAGATGATCTACCATGCGCGCGCCGTGGCGCGTGCCTGCCAGCACTGCTTAGTGGTGTGCGACATGCCGTTTGGCTCTTACCAGGTGAGCCGCGAGGAGGGCGTGCGCAATGCCATTCGCATCATGAAGGAGACAGGTGTCGACGCCGTGAAGATGGAAGGCGGTGAGGCGATTGCCGACACGGTGCGCGCCATCGTGGAGGCCGGTGTGCCTGTCGTGGGACATTTAGGACTCACTCCGCAGAGCATCCATCAGTTCGGCGGCTATGGCCTTCGTGCCAAGGAGGAGGCTGAGGCGCGTCAATTGCTCGCCGACGCGCATGCCCTCGACGAGGCTGGTGTCTTTGCCATCACACTCGAGAAGGTGCCTGCCAAACTCGCTGCGCAGGTCACTCGCGAGGTCAAGGCGGCTACGATCGGCATTGGCGCCGGACCCGATACCGATGGCCAGGTGCTCGTCTACGCTGACGCACTGGGCATGACGCAAGGCTTTAAGCCGAAGTTCCTCCGCCACTTCGCCGATGTCTGCCAGTGCATGACCGACGGTGTGCAGGCGTATGTGCAGGCCGTGAAAGGTGCTGACTTCCCCAACGAAGAGGAGAGCTATTAAAAAGCCTCACCCCCTGAAACACAGCCTCACCCCCAACCCCTCTCCGGCCTCACCCCCTTACCCCTCTCCGAAGGAGAGGGGAGTGATATGTTAGATAAACAATAGCTGCCTCACCCCCCTACCCCTCTCCAAGGGAGAGGGGAGTGATATGTTTGATAAACAATTATTTGAGCATGAAGAAGAATTCCCCAAAGGACACACTTTCGCCATTCCCTTCGCCCGCAGAGCATTCTACTCCCCTCTCCCTCGGAGAGGGGCAAGGGGGTGAGGCTGTAGAGGGGCATGGGGGTGAGGCCGGAGAGGGGCATGGGGGTGAGGCTGTAGAGGGGCTGGGGGTGAGGCTGTTATCCTCTTAGCCAGTTCTCCACGATCTTGCTGCCCATCGGTGTGAGCACGCTTTCGGGGTGGAACTGTATGCCGTGGATGTTGTAGTGCCGGTGCCGCAGCCCCATGATCTGTCCGTCGTCGCTGACGGCAGTGACCTCGAGGGCGGCAGGGAACTCAGTGCGGCTGACCACCCAGCTGTGGTAGCGTCCCATGAGCAGTCGCTTGGGCAGACCATCGAAGATCGGGTCGTTGCCAAACTGTGTGCCCTCGGTGGCAACGCCGTGATACACCTCGCTGAGGTTCTCAAGTTTGGCACCGAAGACCTCGCCGATGGCCTGATGACCGAGACACACGCCGAGCATGGGCTTGCGGCCGGCATAGGTCTTGATGACGTCGAGGAGGAGTCCTGCCTCGCTGGGGATGCCCGGTCCGGGACTGAGGATGATTTTGTCGAAGGGCTCCAACTGGCCGAGCGTGAACTGGTCGTTGCGGTAGACCTCCACCTCGGCACCTAATTGCTTCACCAGATGCGCGAGGTTGTATGTGAAGCTGTCGTAATTGTCTATGATAACGATTTTCATATCATTCTGGTATTCTCAAATTCTTGATGGAATAAGTCTTTTTTCTGCCGCTTATTCGTACTTTGAATTTCTGTTCTTCTCTACGTTTTTATAGCTTCTCAGCAATCTTGATGGCCTTGACGAGAGCACCGAGCTTGTTGTTGCTTTCGTTGAGCTCATAGGCGTCGTTGCTTTTTGCCACCACGCCGCTGCCGGCCTGGAACCACAGTTCGCCGCCACGGCTGATGAAGGTGCGGATGACGATGGCCTGGTTGAGGTTGCCGTTGAGGCCGATGAAACCGATGCATCCGCCGTAGGCACCACGGTTGTGTGGCTCCATCTCGCTGATGAGCTGCATGGCGCGCACCTTAGGCGCACCCGAGAGCGTGCCGGCGGGGAAGGTGTCGAAGAACGCCTTGATATGGTCGGCACCCTTGTTGAGCTTACCGCTGACGCGGCTGACGAGGTGGATGACGTGGCTGTAGAACTGCATGTCTTTATAGAAGTCCACCTTCACGTCGTGGCAGTTGCGGCTCAGGTCGTTGCGTGCGAGGTCCACGAGCATCACGTGCTCAGCGTTTTCCTTCGGGTCGTTGCGCAGGAACTCAGCGGCCCGGCGGTCCTGCTCGGCATTGCCCGTGCGCTTAGTAGTACCGGCGATGGGGTCGATATACGCCGTGTCGCCCTCAATGCGGTTGTGGGTCTCAGGGCTGGAGCCGAAGATGCGGAAGCCGCCGAAGTCGAAATAGAAGAGGTAGGGCGACGGGTTGATGGAGCGCAGGGCGCGGTAGAGCTTGAAGTCGTCACCCTCGTAGCGCTGGACAAAGCGTCGCGAGATGACGATCTGGAAGACGTCGCCGCGCAGGCAGTGCTTGACGCATCGGCGGATGTTGGCCTTGTGCTCCTCGTCGGTGAGCGTAGAGGTCGCCTCGCCGACGGGGTGGAAGCTGTAGGGCTTCACGCTCGCCTTGTTCACCGCGCGCTGCAAGTCAGCGAGCTGTCGGTCGCCGTCGTCGCTGTTCTTGGCCAGGGTGATAAACGTCATCGTGTTGTTGAAGTGGTCAAAGACGATGAGATCGCGGTAGAGGATATAGTAGATGTCGGGGGCATCGTTTTTTGCCATCGTCGTGTCCTTGACCTCGATGTTCTCGAAGTAGCGCACAGCGTTGAAGGCCGTGTAGCCGTATAGTCCGCAGAAGTTTGCGCCTTCGCCCTCGATATGGAAGCGATGGATGAAGTTGTCGAAGTCCTTGACGATGGCGAGCTTGCAGGCTTCTCCCTTTCCGGGTCCTGTGGCGGGCAGCTCGTGTTCCTCGGTGGTGCCGTCGGGCAGCGTGACGATCGTCTTGCCGTGGCTGACGGCGATGGATGCGATCGGGTTGATGCCGATAAACGAGCGTGCGTTTTCCGAGCCGTGATAGTCCGAGCTCTCCATCAGCGCACTCTGTGGATAGATGTCGCGCAGCCGCATGTATACGGCAACGGGTGTATAGAGGTCGGCGAGAATCGTTTGTGAGTAGACATTAAACACTACCTCGCCCACACCAGCCCTTACAGCCTCACCCCCTTGCCCCTCTCCCAAGGAGAGGGGAGTAGAATGTTCGGCGGGCGATGAAGCCTCTGCTTGTTTTCGTTCTTTGTCTTCCATATTTATAATCTTTGCTATTCTATTCTTTATTTCTGTTTTTTTCAGTTCTGTTTATCTAACATACCACTCCCCTCTCCCTTTGGAGAGGGGTTGGGGGTGAGGCTTTTTTTAAAACTTTCCATATTCTTTCGCCATGTCTTTGTGAGTGAGATAAGTGTTCATGTCCTTGTCGCCACGTCCGCTGACGGTGAGCACCACCACGTCGGAGGGTTTGAAGGACAGTTTGCGGAGGGCAGCGACAGCGTGTGCGCTCTCGATGGCGGGTATGATGCCCTCGGTGCGTGTGAGCTCATATCCGGCATAGATTGCCTCGTCGTCGTTGATGGCGAGCACCTTTTCGCGTCCCTGCTGTGCGAGATAGGCGTGCATGGGTCCGATGCCTGGGTAGTCGAGACCGGCCGAGATGGTGAATGCCTCCTTGATCTGTCCGTCGTCGGTCTGCATCACCAGCGTGCGGGCGCCGTGGATGATGCCCTCGGTGCCACAGTGAATGGTGGCTGCCGTGTAGTCGGTGTCGATGCCGTGGCCGCCTGCTTCGGCGAGCACGATCTTCACGCGGTCGTCGTCGACATAGTGATAGATAGTTCCGGCAGCGTTGCTGCCACCGCCCACGCAGGCGATGAGATAGTCGGGATAGTCACGTCCTATCTTCTCCTGTAGCTGCCATTTGATCTCTTCGCTGATGACGCTCTGCATCTTCGCTACGATGTCGGGGTAGGGGTGCGGGCCCATCGTGGAACCGACGAGGTAGAAGGTATCCTCGGGATGGCAGCACCAGTCGCGGATCGCTTCCGAGCAGGCATCGGAGAGCGTCATGTTGCCGGTGGTCACCGGATGCACCTTTGCGCCAAGCATCTTCATGCGCTCCACGTTGGGATGCTGTCGCTCCACGTCGGTCTTACCCATGAAGATCTCGCAGTCCATGCCGAAGAGCGCACAGACCGTGGCTGTTGCCACGCCGTGCTGTCCGGCGCCGGTCTCAGCGATGATGCGTGTCTTGCCCATCTTGCGGGCGAGGAGTATCTGTCCGATGGCGTTGTTGATCTTGTGCGCGCCCGTGTGGTTGAGGTCCTCGCGTTTGAGATAGAGCTGACAGCCGTAGCGCTCACTCATGCGCTTGGCGTAGTAGAGTGGTGAGGGGCGGCCGGCATAGTCGCGCAGCAGCGTGCGGAACTCCTGCTTAAACTCCTCGCTCTCGATGATCGGCAAGTAAGCGTCTTGCAGGTCGTGTACACATTTATATAATATCTCTGGGACATAGGCTCCGCCAAACTGGCCGAAGAAGCCATCCTTTGTTGGGTTGGTCAAATCTTTCATCATTTATTTCTTTAAAGCGTCAAACAATAGGTCAAGGGCACGGTCCGGGTCTTTTGTCTCGTTGAGCAGCGTGACGAACTTCGAGCCGATGATGGCACCGGCGGCATTCTGCTGTGCGCTCTCTAAGGTCTGCTTGTTACTGATGCCGAAGCCGATCATGCGCGGGTTGTGGAGATTCATGGAGTTGATATGGCGGAAATAAGCCTGCTTGGCCTCGCCGAAGTTCGACTGTGCGCCTGTGATGCTTGCAGAGGACACCATATATATAAAGCCGTCGGTGTGCTCGTCGATGAAGCGGATGCGCTCCTCGCTGGTTTCGGGTGTGATCATCATGATCACACGGATGTCGTATTTGTCGGCGATAGGCTTCACCACGTCCATATAATCCTTGAAGGGCAGGTCGGGGATGATGCAGCCACTGGCACCGCTCTCCACACAGCTACGGAAGAAGTCCTCCAAACCATAGTGCATGATGACATTGAGATAGCCCATCATCACCAGTGGGATGGTGACCTGGTCTTTGATCGCTTTCAGCTGCGCGAAGATCTTCTTGAGCGTAGTACCATTCTCCAAGGCTACTGTGCCCGCACTCTGAATCACCGGGCCGTCGGCTAAAGGGTCGCTGAAGGGAATGCCCACCTCGATCATGTCGATGCCATGACGCTGCATAGCGAGAATCACGTCGGCCGTTCCCTCCAACGTAGGGCAGCCGGCACAGAAATAGAGCGACAGCAACTTGCGGTCGCCACGGGTAGAAAAGAGTTGGTTGATCTTATTCATATTCCTATTTTATTGTTTGTTCAATTGATGAAGGAAGTTTTGCAGCAGGTTTATATCCTTCATTCCCGGAGCTGTCTCGAACTTGCTGTTGAGGTCTATGCCGACGCATTGTGGATGGTGGAAGTCACGCAGTCGGTCAGCGTCGTCCGGTCCAATGCCGCCGCTAAGCAAGAATGGCGTCTGTCCCGTGTAAGCCTTAAGCACCGACCAGTCGTATTTCTGTCCGCTGCCGCCGTAGCCTTTGCATTTCGTGTCGAAGAGAAAGAGGTCGACATGCCCCTCGTATGGCTCACAACGTTTCAAGTCCTCTGCACTGGAGACGCTGATGGCCTTGATGATCTTGATCTGTGGTACGATGTCGGGAACGAGTGTCCGCCGCAGGTTGTCGATCATCACGGGACTCTCATCACCGTGGAGTTGCACGTAGCTAAGATGATAGTTGTACACGGCGGTGACAATGTTCTGAGGCATGTCGTCGACGAAGACGCCGACGAATTTTGGAATTACAGCCTCACCCCCTTGCCCCTCTCCGAGGGAGAGGGGAGTAGTTACTTTGTTAAACGGGGCCTTGGATTGCGTTGACTTTAACTGTGCCGATACTGGCTGTTTATTGCGTGTCTCTCCTTTCGTTTCTTCCGCTTTCAATTGTTTATCCAGCATATTACGCCCCTCCCCTTCGGGGAGGGGATCGGGGGTGAGGCTGCTATAATCCGGAATGATCCCCGCATCCGACGAGATGCTCTCGACATATCGCGGACTCTTGGGGTAGAAGATCAGTCCGATAAGGTTCACGCCTAAGGCCGCCACTTCGTGGATGTTCTGCGCGTCGCGCATGCCACAAACCTTGATCAATTGATAGTTCATAACGCTATGGCCTTCATTCAACATTCATCTTTCAACACTCAACATTCGTATCAGACTTGCCAGTTGCTCGCCGGGATCGTCTGCTTTCATGAAGTGCTCGCCCATGAGGAAGCCGTGGAAGCCCACCTCGCGCAGCTGTCGGATGGTGTCGGGATCGCCGATACCACTCTCGCTCACCGTGCACACACCTTTCGGCAGACGCTCGGCGAGACGGAAGCTATTGTTCACGTCGGTGACGAAAGTACCGAGGTTGCGGTTGTTGATGCCGTACATGTCCGGTTCTATGTCGGCGTATTCAAAGTCCTCCTCGCCGTGCATCTCCAGCAGAGCCTCCAGTCCGAGTTCGTGTGCCATGTGCAGGAGGTCGCGGCATTTGTCCTTTTCCAGGCAGGCAGCGATGAGCAGTACGGCAGAAGCACCGCAGTAGCGGGCTTGGAAGAGCTGGTATTCGTCGATGACAAAGTTCTTATATAATATAGGTATCGTCACGCCGGCTGCCCTGGCCTGCTGGATATACTCGTCGTAGCCACCGAAGTATTTCGTGTCGGTGAGGATACTCAGCGCGGCAGCTCCGTGTTGCTGATAGCTCAGGGGGATGACCGAAGCCTTGCCTTCCTGCTTGATCCATCCTTTGCTGGGCGATTTGCGTTTAAACTCAGCGATGATGCCCGTTGGTGAGTCCATGAGAGCCTGGCGCATCGAAGCCGGTGCGCTGGTCTCCTTCTTGATCTGTTCCTCCACGAGCGAATAGAGGCGGCGGGGCGGGATGAAGTCCATCCGCTCCTGCAACTCCTCCACTTTGTGGGCTACGATTTCTTCTAATATATCCATGTTATTCTGTTTTTC
>UMGV01087109.1_pt1 | contig 27526 bp, 20 predicted proteins | sample 1965361 | NCBI WGS metagenome assembly UMGV01 (sample SAMEA4836081, study PRJEB28245) | human gut metagenome | biome: gut microbiome; material: fecal sample | place: Denmark | collected 2008
GGCTAGTGCAAACCACCGGCACGGCCGGTGGTTATGATTGTGTTTTCGCTACAGTATAGATGAACATGAAGTTTCATCTTTACGGAAAGGAAAAAAGTGTGAAAGAAACCCATCAGGGGTTTCTTTCGCGTTCGATTCCCGCCCGCAGGCGACGGTCTGCGCAGCAGAGCGCTTTCGCACCAATAAAAAAGACACGCTGAAGCGTGTCTTTTTTATTGGTGCGAGAGATGAGACTTGAACTCACACGACTGTTGCCACACGCCCCTCAAACGTGCCTGTCTACCTATTCCAGCACTCTCGCATTCAATTTTCGATTGCTCGGTTATTATAATCACACTTCGCGTGTTTGTCAAGTGTTTTATTTCTTTTTGGCCGGATGTTCCATCACTTTTTTACTTGCGCTTCGTCCCGATATCTGGTATAATACCGGTTGAATGTACACAAGGAAGGCGGGCGAAGGGGTTGCCGAAGTTTTTTGTTTCGCCGGACGCCGTGCGCGGGCGCTTCCTGACGCTTGACGGGGAAAACGCGGCGCACGCGAAGGTCCTACGGCTCAGGCGCGGCGACAGCGTTCTCGTCTGCGACGGCTGCGGGACGGATTACCGCTGCACCGTCTCTGATTGTTCCCCGCAGCAGGTGTGTCTGGTCGTAACCAGCACGGAGGAGTCCACTGCGGAGCCGCCGGTCGCCTGCAGCGTCTATATGGCCTACGCAAAGGCCGACAAGCTCGAGCACGTGATCCAGAAGGCAACGGAGCTTGGCGCATACGAGATCGCGGCCTTCCCATCCTCCCGCTGCGTGCTGAAGCTTGATGCAGCCTCGGCGGAGAAGAAGCGCGAGCGCTGGCAGAAGATCGCCGCGTCCGCCGCTGCACAGTCGGGCAGGGGCCGGATCCCGCAGGTGCTCGTGATGCCGTCGTTTGAGGACGCGGTGCGGCGTGCGGCCGGATGCGAGCTGGCGCTGCTTCCGTATGAAAACGAGCACGCGCTTTCTCTGCGCCGCGCCATTGGCAGCGCACAGGCGAAGACCGTCTCGATCATGACCGGGCCGGAGGGCGGCTTTTCCGACGAAGAGGTCCTGCTTGCGCAGCGCGCCGGACTTCAGGTCTGTACGCTCGGTCCGCGCATTCTCCGCTGCGAGACTGCGCCGTTGTGCGCGCTCAGCGCCGTCCTGTTCGCCGCCGGCGCGCTGGACTGACGCGATAGATATTTAATATAATGTATATTTTTGAATCAAAGGACAGAACAGAATGATGACAAAGAACAAAACTGCTGCAAAAAAGACGGAGGATCAGTCCGTTGTCTATAAAGTCCCCGCCGCATTCGTGCTGATGATCGTTGTAATTTACGCGTTTTGGAAGCTTGGCGGCTATTACAGCACCGTAGAGGGCTTTACGGCGCTTTATCCGATGTTCTGCGTTCAGCGGTATGTGTTTCTGGCGCTGACCGCTGCTGAGCTTGTGCTGTGCATTCTGCTGAAAAACGGGCTTGCGCGGACGATCTGCCGCTACTGGCTGGCGGCGTTTGCGCTGCTGTTCGTCTCGAGCCTGATTCTGTCCATCTTCTGGACGGGCAACATGATCGTGATCTATCTGCTGCACGCGCTGGTCTACTGCCTGTACATGGTCTGGCAGCTTTACCATTCCGAGTTCTTCACCTTCTCGCTGGTCACGGCCTCTGCAGGCGTTGTGTTCTTTCTCATCGCCCGCACCTCCTATATGGCCAACCGCATCGCGGGCAGCGCGCTGCTTGCGCTGATCCTGATCGGCACGGCGCTCACTGCGTTCCTGTGCGCGAAAAACCACGGCAAGCTCAACCTTGGCAGCCGGATGCTGCGGCTGTTCCCGGACGGGTTCAATCCGCTGCTGTTCTATTTCATCTGCGTGCTCTGGGCTGTCGTGCTGGCCGCCTGCCTGCTCTTCGGCTCCGGCTTCGCGTTCTATGCCATGTTCGCGGCTATCGCTGTTGAGCTGATCGGCGCGGTGTACTATACCTTCCAGCTGAAATAAAAATTTGCATAGATACGCCCTCCGCTCCGTAAATATGGAGCGGAGGGTGATTTTTTGTTTTCTGGCCGTCAGATCCTTAAGAATACGCTGCTGCTGACCGCCGCGGCACTGCTGCTTCGGTTTGCGTCCATGCTGTTTCAGGCGCATCTGGCCGGGCGTATCGGTGCGGAAGGACTGGGCGCGGTGCAGCTGCTGCTGTCCGTGTTCGCGTTTGCCACGACGCTGGGGTTGGCCGGGATGCGCGTAGCGGCCTCGTGTCTGTGCGCGCAGGCGCACGGCAGGCGGGAGCCTGCGCAGGTGCAGCTGGCCGCCGCGCACTGCCTCGGCTTCGTGCTCGTGACCAGCACGCTTGCGGCGGCCGGGCTTTATTGGGCTGCGCCGGTTCTGGCCGGGCGCGTGCTGCACGAGCCTGCGGCGGTAGGCAGCCTGCGGCTGCTTGCGGGGCTGCTCCCGGCCGGGTGTGCGGGGTTAGTGCTGGGCGGGTACCTGACTGCTGTGGGAAAGGTTTGGCAGCTGACCGCCATTGACGCGGGCGAGCGTGTTCTGGGGCTTGGATTGAGCCTGCTCCTGCTGCGTTTTGCGCCGCAGACTGTGTCCGGGGCCTGCTTTGCGCTGCTGGGTGGGGAGCTGCTGTCCTCCTGCGCGGCGGACGCGGCGCTTTACGCGCTTTACCGGCAGAGCTGGCGCGGTGTCCGGCAGACGGACGCGCCCGGGATGGCCCGGCGCGTAGGCGCTCTGGCAGCGCCGCTGGCGCTGAACGATCTGCTGCGCGCAGCGCTCCGGGCGCTGGAGCAGTTCCTCATCCCGTGGGGTCTGACGCGGGCCGGTGCGACGCGGCTGGGCGCGATGGCGGCATACGGGACGGTCATGGGCATGGTGTTTCCTGCGCTTATGCTGCCGTCGGCGTTTTTGTACGCGCTGGTCGATCTTCTGATCCCGGAGCTTGCCGCCTGCCGCGCACAGGGCCGCCGGGAGCGGCTTGCCTCCGTGACCGGGCAGTGTCTGCGGGCGGGGCTGCTGTTCGCTGGCTTCACGGCAGGACTGCTGTTCGCGCTGGCTGAGCCGCTTACCGCGATTTTATACCAGAGCGAACAGGCTGGTCAGCTTTTGCGCGTGTTCGCGCCGCTGGCGCTGGTCTTGTACATGGATGCGCTGACCGACGGGATGCTGAAGGGACTTTCCGAGCAGGTCGCAAATGTGCGCTATAACACGCTTACCTCGGCGCTGGACGCGGTGCTGCTCGTGCTGCTCTTGCCGCGCTGGGGGCTGGGCGGCTATATTTTCGCGTTCGCCGCGACGCATCTTCTGAACTTCACGCTGAGCCTGCGGCGGCTGCTGATCGTCACCGGCTGTCCGCTTCGACTGGGCGCGGCATTGGGCGTCGGGGCCTGCACCGGAGCCGGCGCGCTTGCGGCGCAGCTGCTGCCGGAGCTGGAAAGCGATCCGGCGGGGCTGCTGCTCCGCGCGGCGGTCTTTTCCGGTGTGTTTATTCTGGCTGCGTGTCTCAGCGGAACGGCGGAGCGCTGTCTGCCGCCGAGCCTGCGGGGGCTGCTGTATCTGCCGGAACGCAGCGAAAAAACGCAGGCAGTTCGTTGACTTTTCTGTCCAAAGGCCCTACAATCAGAATAGAATCTGAAATAAGGACGGGCTTTTCCATGATCTCTTTCCGCAATGATTATTCCGAGGGTGCGCACCCGAAGGTGCTCGCCGCACTTGAGAAAAATAACCTTGTCACGACCTGCGGCTACAGCATGGACGATTTCTGCGCCGAGGCGCGCGGCATCGTCCGTGCGCGCTTTTCCTGCCCGCAGGCGGACGTGCACTTTATGGTCGGCGGCACGATCGCCAACACGACGGTCATCGCCGCCGCGCTTCGCCCGTGGGAGGGCGTGATCGCCGCCGATACCGGCCATATCAACGTCCATGAAACGGGCGCAATTGAAGCCTCCGGCCACAAGGTCTGCGCCATCGAAGCGCCTGGCGGCAAGCTGACGCCGGCGCTCGTGCGCGAGCTTCTGCGCCGCCACTGCGACGGGCAGGACGAGCATATGGTCCTGCCGCGCATGGTCTATATCTCCGACGCGACGGAGCTTGGCACGATCTACACGAAATCAGAGCTTTCCGCGCTGCACGACGTCTGCCGGGAGTATGGGCTGTATCTGTTCCTGGACGGCGCACGCCTGCCCGCCGCGCTGGTTGCGGAGGGAAACGATCTGGCCCCGGCAGATTTCGCGGAATACTGCGACGTTTTCTACATCGGCGGCACGAAAAACGGCCTGCTGTTCGGCGAAGCGCTTGTCATCACGAATGACAGCCTCAAGCCGCATTTCCGGAACATGATCAAGCAGCGCGGCGGGATGTTCGCCAAGGGCTTTCTGTTCGGCACGCAGTTCAAGGCGTATTTTGAGGACGATCTCTGGCTGACCATGGCGCGCCATGCCGTCACGCAGGCGCAGCGCATTCAGAAAGCAGCGGCAGAAAAGGGCTATTCCCTCTACGCCGTCTCGCCCACGAATCAGGTCTTTCTTGTCCTCTCTCACGCGCAGATCGAGCGGCTGAAGCAGAACTTCGCGTTCGAGCTGAACGGGTGCGTGGATGAAGACCACGAGGCCGCGCGATTCGTCTGCTCCTGGGCGACAAAGCCCGAAGCGGTCGACGCACTGATCGCAGCGCTGTGATGGACAGGCTTTCCCATCCGTTTCCGCCGCTCTATGACGCGGAGTCGCGGATCTTGATCTTAGGCTCGTTCCCGTCGGTCAAATCGCGCGAGGCCATGTTTTTCTATGGCCACCCGCAGAACCGCTTCTGGCGCGTCGTTTCGACCGTGCTGGGCTGCGATTGCCCGCGCACAATTGAGGAAAAGCGGCAGATGCTGCACGCGCACCACATCGCGCTCTGGGATGCCATTGCAAGCTGCGAAATAACCGGCTCAAGCGACAGCTCCATCCGTGAGGCTGTTCCGACCGACCTCACGCCGATTTTAAAGACCGCGCCCATCCGGCAGATCTTCTGCAACGGCGCGACCTCCTATCAGCTCTACTGCCGCCATCAGCAAAAGCTGACCGGCCGGGAGGCCGTCAAGCTTCCCTCCACCAGCCCCGCCAACGCCGCCTGGAGCATTGAGCGCCTCACGCAGGCCTGGTCAGTGATTCTGGACGCGCTGGAGTGACGACACAAAAATTCGCCTCCCCTTGTCATAGCACTGCATGACAGGGAGAGGCAGATTTTTACGCGCCGCCGGCTTTCCCGGCGGGGATTGTCCTCAAATGAAGCCCGAAACGCATCTGGTTCGTGCAGAGAACGACAGAAAATCGAATGGAGCTGTCAGGGACGGAGCAGACTTCGCGCCTACCGGCTGCATACGCGTTTCGCTTGGTATGCACGGAATAAAAATTAGCCAATTTTCGATTTTTTGTTCGCAAATTTCGGACAGATATGCTATACTGGGAGCAGAAGGAGGCGAGCGGATGCAGCGGCTGATTTTTCATGTGGATGTCAACAGCGCGTTTTTGTCGTGGGAAGCGGCGCGGCGCGCTGCGGCGGGGGAGGCCGACCTGCGGCTCATCCCATCCGCCATCGGCGGCGACCGGGACAAGCGCACCGGCATTATTCTGGCAAAATCCATCCCCGCAAAGGCCTTCGGCGTTACGACCGGCGAACCCGTCGGCATGGCGCTGCGCAAATGCCCGCAGCTGGTGCTGGCTCCGCCGGATTTCCGGCTGTATTCGAAAAACTCCAAAGCGTTCATCGCCGTCTGCCGCCGCTACGCGCCCGTTGTGGAGCAGGTTTCCATCGACGAATGCTTCCTCGACATGACCGGCACGGGGCTGCTCTATCCGGACCCGGTCGCCATCGCGCACATCATCAAAGATACGATCTTCTCCGAGCTGGGCTTCACGGTCAACGTCGGCATCGCGCCCAATAAGCTGCTGGCGAAAATGGCCAGCGACTTTGAAAAGCCGGATAAGGTACATACGCTTTTCGCGCACGAGATCCCGCAGAAGCTCTGGCCGCTGCCGGTCGGTTCGCTGTTTTCCGTCGGGCGGTCCACGGCGGAAAAGCTGATCGCCGCGCGCATCCGCACGATCGGCGATCTGGCGCAGGCGGACCTTGCGTATATCCAGCGGCTGACCGGCGTCAAGCTGGGAAAGCTCATCCACGACTATTCCAACGGCATCGACGATGCTCCGGTCCTTTCCGAGCCGGAAGCCGTCAAGGGCTATGGCAATTCTGTCACGCTCGAGCAGGACGTGACGACTCAGGTACAGGCCAACCAGATCCTGCTTGCCCTGTGCGACAGCGTTGCGTCCCGTATGCGCGCAGACTCCAGGCGCTGCGCCTGCGTGACCGTGACGATCCGCGGAAACGACTTTCGGAACCGGTCGCACCAGCGCCGCCTGCCGGAGCCGACGGATGTGACGGCGGAGCTGTACGCCATGTCCCGGACGCTGTTTTCCGAGCTTTGGGACGGCGTGACGCCGCTGCGTCTGCTCGGCGTGACGCTGAATGATCTGTGCGGGGACGATGCCGTACAGCTGTCCCTGTTCCGCGACGAGAAAACGGAACGCGCCCGCAAGCTTGACCAGACCGTCGATCAGCTGCGCGGCAAATTCGGCGTCACAGCGATCTCACGTGGCAGCGTCACGGACGCGTCCCGGCGCGTGGGCCGGAAATACAAGGCAGAGCTCGACCCCGGTCAAAAATAATCAGGCAGACAGGCAAATGCTTTTCAAAAACTCCGCCCAGAGCTCCGGAAACGTGCGGGCCGGAACATCCTCCGGCGCGACGAGCGGAATTTCGGCAAGCAGCCGCTCACCCGCCGTGACGGTCATCGTACCGAGCCGCTGCCCGGCTTCGACAGGGGCCTGCACGGACTCGTCGACCGTAACCGCTGTCTGCACCTGCGAGGCCAGCGCCTTTTCGAGCAGAAGCGGCTCGCTGCGCTCCGGCACGGGCGTGATGGAATCCTGCCGTCCCAGCACGACCGGGACGGGCGGAATGCCGCCCTCCGGCTGCGGCGTGACGAGGGCGTAGCCGGAAAAGCCGTAGTTGAGCAGCGCTTTGGCCGATTCGAACCGGTCGACCGACGTTTTGCAGTGCAGCACGACCGCGACCAGCTCCATGCCCCCGCGCTCGGCGGAGGCCGACAGGCAGTATCCGGCGGCGGAGGTATAGCCGGTCTTGAGGCCGGTCGTGCCGTCGTAGAAGCGGACAAGCTTGTTGGTGTTGGACAGGCCGAACTGGCCGCCCCGCACGGTGTCCATCCAGATGGTCGTATACTCCTTGATCTCCTCGTGCTTCAAAAGCTCACAGGACATGAGGGCGATATCATAGGCCGTCGTCAGATGCGTGTCCGCGTCCGGCCCGTCGTCCAGTCCGGTGCAGTTGACAAAATGCGTGTCCGTCATGCCAAGCTCGGCTGCGCGGTCGTTCATGCGCGAAACGAAGGCGGCCTCGCTGCCCGCCACGTGCTCGGCCAGTGCGCAGGCGCAGTCGTTCGCCGACGAGACGACGACGGATTTGAGCATCTCCCGGAGCGGCAGCTGCTCGTTTTCCTCAAGATAGATCTGGCTGCCGCCCTTGGCGGCTGCTGCGGCGGAGGTCGTGACGGTGTCGTCCCAGCCGATAGAGCCGTTGTCCAGCGCCTCCATCACCAGCAGCAGCGTCATGATCTTCGTGACGCTGGCCGGGCGGAGCTTTTCGTGCGCGTTTTCTTCATAGAGGATCTGCCCCGTGTCCTTCTCCATCAGGATGCACGACGGTGCGGGCAGCGCCAGATCCTCCGCCTGCGCCGTCAGGCCCAGTCCCACTGTGAAAACAAACGCAAGCGCGATGCAGAGCAGCTTCTTTTTCATAGAAAAACACCCTTCCGTTTCATTTGTACAAGCATATGAAACGAAAGGGTGCGATATCACTTTGTTTATGCGTCCGGGTCACAGAGGAACTGCGCAATGTCCGAAAGGAAGGAGCCGTCCGCCGCGCGATCCGGCAGTTCGACGGAAACGGGTGTCTGCAGCGGGAGCGCACAGAGACTCAGAATCGATTTTGCGTCGAGCCGGGAATCCTTGTAATTGAAATGAACCGGGAAAGGCTGGCGGTTCGCAATCGTGGCAAACTGCGCGATCTCGTTCACGGAATGGAACATGATGGTAAACTCTCTCACGGAAAATCCTCCTGCAATGGACTGTACAATCGGCTCGAAATCCAGTATAATCATACTGAAAAAAGAAGAAATGCTGGGATTGGATTCTCTTTTATCCAGTATAATCGAAAACGGTATTTTATACTATCCACAAAAAACACAAACCTTTTTTGTGCATAATCTCTGATTTTGGTGGTTTTATGAAATTTGCTTGTTATACGCTCGGCTGTAAGGTCAACCAATATGAAACGCAGGCCATGGAGCAGCTGCTCATGCAGAGCGGCCATACGCTCGGCAGCTTTGACGAGATCTGCGACGGCTACATTATCAACACCTGTACCGTCACAGCCGTGTCCGATAAAAAGTCCCGCAACGCCATCCGGCGCGTGCGCAAGCTGAACCCCAACGCCGTGGTCGGCGTGTGCGGCTGCTATGCGCAGAGCAGCCCGGACGAGATCCGCAAGCTCGACGTGGACGTGCTGATCGGCACGGACGGGCGGGAGGCCTTTGTCCGGCATATGATCGGCGCTGCGCAGACGCGGCAGAAATGGGACTGCGTGGACGACGCGGGCGGCTCGCGTACCTTTGAGATCCTGCCCGCAGGCGGACTTGCCGCGCGCACAAGAGCGCTTTTGAAGGTCGAGGACGGCTGCAACAATTTCTGCACATACTGCATCATCCCCTACGCGCGGGGCCGCGTGCGCTCCATGCCGCTGAACGCGGCTGTGGAGCAGGCGAGGGGACTTGCCGCCGAGGGCTACCGCGAGATCGTCATCAACGGCATTGAGATCTCGTCCTGGGGCTGGGAGTGGAAGAACGGCAGCTGCCTGCGGCAGCTGCTGGCCGCGCTGTGCGAGGCTGTGCCGGGCGTGCGCATCCGGCTCGGCTCTCTGGAGCCGCGCACGATCGACGAGGCGTTCTGCAAGACGCTTTCCGGATATGCGAATCTCTGCCCGCAGTTCCATCTGAGCCTGCAATCCGGCTCGGATACCGTCCTGAAGCGGATGCACCGCAAATACGATACGGCCCGGTACCTCGAAAGCGTCCGGCTGCTGCGGAAGTATTTCCCCGGCTGCGCCGTCACGACCGACCTGATCGTCGGCTTCCCCGGCGAGACGGAGGAGGAATTCGCGGAATCGCTGGAATTCCTGAAGACCTGCGGGCTTTCCATGTTTCACATCTTCCCATACTCCCGCCGCAAGGGAACGCCTGCGGCAGATATGCCTGACCAGATCCCGAACGCCGTCAAGGAGCGCCGCGCGGCCGAGGCCGCATCCGCCGCGGCAGAGCTGGAGGCCGCGTACCACGCGTCCATGCTCGGCACGACGCAGCAGGTGCTGTTCGAGCAGGAGGAAAACGGCCTGTACGCCGGTCATGCCATGAATTACGTTAAGGTCTATGTACAGGCGGCGCAGCTGCATAACGAGCTGCGCACCGTGCGCGTGACGGACCTCTGCCGGGACGGGGTGTTCGGGGAATTAGAATAAGCGGTACTGCGGCAGCGGCTCGCCGAGAGCCAGAAGCCGAAGTCCATCGTCCAGAAGCACTGCCAGCAGCGCAATGAACAGCCACGCGCAGAAATACTGCGGGCAGATCTGCCCGCGAACATTGTGCGGCAGACCGCGGTAGTCCCAGACGGCATACGAGCGGTTGAACAGGGAACCGAACACCAGCTCCGAACCCGTTATGACGCAGGCGCCGAGAAACGCCTGCGCACTCAGCGGCAGCCCCGGCGCCCATTCGTTGAGCATACCGATGAGCGCCGCGCACAGGCCGCTGTCCAGAAACATACTCCAATGGGAGCGGCCGCGCCAGAGAAGCTCTATGCAGACATAGACCGTCCCGCCCGCAAGCACGATCAGGCAGAAATATCGAAGCGTCATTTTATCACCCCGGCGTTAGTATGGAGCAAATACACAGAAAAATTTCTAAAAAAGTGAAAGATTCCGGTTGACAAATCGATCTGAATCCCTTATAATACATCGTGCCCGTGAGATGCGGCGCAAGTAAATATGGCGGCATAGCTCAGTTGGTAGAGCATTCGGTTCATACCCGGAGTGTCATCTGTTCGAGTCAGATTGCCGCTACCAGGCCCGTTGGTCAAAAGGTTAAGACACCGCCCTTTCACGGCGGTAATATGGGTTCGATTCCCGTACGGGTCACCAAAAAAGAAACCATCCATCCGGATGGTTTCTTTTTTTGGTGATTCGTATGTCGGACCGAACCCATTGGGTTCGATCGCCCGGCAATTCCATGCGCAAGCATGGCAGCGGTATGCAATGCCGCTGGTTTTGACCTGCGGTCAAAACAAATGCCGAGGCGACACGGAGCCGACGCAGTCGGCGGAGTATTCCCGTACGGGTCAGCAATTGATCTATCGTGTTCGGATACCAAAAGAAACCATCCATCCGGATGGTTTCTTTTTTGGTGATTCGTATGTCGGACCGAACCCATTGGGTTCGATCGCCCGGCAATTCCATGCGCAAGCATGGCAGCGGTATGTAATATCGCAGCCTTCAGATAACACAAAAATCCAGACATCCTTATGATGCCTGGATTTTTTCGCTCCTGAGAACACCACTGCGATCCGAACGCCCAAGAGATGGACGCAAAAATATAAAAAATTGGAATCCGAACGATGCGGTCCGGCGTATTCTTTCTCATTCTGCTTGGAATTCGTGTGGGTTTCAAGGGAGCCTTTTTGCGCTGTCTTGCTTGACAGGCTGGGGGAAATGTGGTACTTTATGTTTAGCAATACAAAATACATAGAAATGCAAGGATGGTGCGGATGGAAGAACGTTTTTTGCAGCAGCTCAAGAAGGGCGTGCTGGAGCTGCTGGTTTTGCAGACGATCTGCCGGGGGCCGACCTATGGCTACGAGCTGATCGCGCAGCTCGGCAGCCGCTCCGGCGGGCTGTTTACGCTCAGGGAGGGAACGCTCTACCCGATTTTATACCGGCTGGAGGACGACGGGCTGATCGAAGCGGTCTGGCAGCAGGAGACAGGGCGTGCGGCTCCGCGGAAGATCTATTCCGCGACGGAAAAGGGCAGAGAAGAAAATGAACGCCGTCTCGGCCTCTGGGCCGGATTCCGGACGGCAGTGGACCATTTTTGCGGGGAGGATGCAGGACATGAATGAAAAACAGCTTGCGCGCTATCTGCGCGCTGTCCGGCGGCGGCTGCCGCTATCGGGGCAAATGAAGGACCGGGTGATGGACGACCTGCGCAGCTCGATCAATGAGCGGCGCGAGGCCGGGCAGACGGATGCGGAAATCTTTGCCGCGCTTGGCCCGGCAAAGCAGGCCGCGGCAGAGCTTACCGCGCAGCTGCCGGGCTACGCGTTCCGCAAAAGCCCGCTGCGGTTCGTCTGCCTTGGCGCGGCGGTGCTTGCGCTGCTGGCCGGGCTTCTGAAAACCGTCACGAATCTGCGCGGCTTTGCGTCCGTCGGCGTTATCGGCGGCGCGGACGGGCCAACGGAAATTTTCATCGCCGGGCCGCAGATTTTTGATTGGGCAGACGTGATCGCCGCCGGGATCGTGCTGGTGCTCGGACTCATCGGATATCTGCTCCTGCGCCGTCTGCCGCCGAAAAAGGGCTGAAGCCCATATAGGAGGAATGACGCACATCCGCCGGGGCATCCGTCCGGCTATGCCGGCAGCAGCAGATTGACGGCTCCGGCCAGAAGCATGACGAGGATCGGGCTGAGCTTTGTTTTGCGGAGCAGGACAAGGCAGACGGCAAAAATCGCCGCGATGGCGACAAGATCGGCGAACTCCTGCGGACTGAGCCAGCCGCGCTGCTTTGACCATCGTACCACAGGAAGCGGGACTGTAAATGCCGGATTCGGTCTGCGCCTCCGGTGCGCAAAAAACGTCCCCTGCCATGCATATGGCAGGGGACGTCGCGGAATGCCGGGTTACAGCAGGATCTTTGCCAGCTCGTCGATCGTCTCGTCGAACACGCGCAGCGCGCTGCGGACGGTGTCGGGCTTCGTGAGGTCGACGCCTGCGATCTTGAGCTCTTCGAGCGGATAATCGCTGCCGCCGGTCGTGAGGAACTTCAGATAGCCGCTTGCGTCGCCGGTCGTCAGGATATGCTCGGCGATGGCCACGGCGGAGGAGAAGCCGGTCGCGTACTGATAGACGTAGAACGCGCGGTAGAAGTGGGGGACATACGACCATTCGGGGTCGATGTCCGCGTCGATGCCGATGCCGTCATAATAGGTGGCTTCGAGATCGTGATAGACCTTGTTGAGCGATGTGGCCGTCAGCGGCTGGCCCGCAGCGTAGAGATCGTGCGCCTTGCGCTCGAACTCTGCGAACAGCGTCTGCCGGTAGAGCGTCGTGCGGAAGCTCTCAAGGAAGTGGTTGAGGATGTATGCGCGGCGCTTTTCGTCCGTCTCGGTCTTCAGCAGGTACTTGGTCAGCAGGACCTCGTTGACCGTCGAGGCGACCTCGGCGACCATAATGCGGTAATCGTGATTAACATAATCCTGCGTCGTATCGGAGAACCAGGAGTGCATGGAGTGGCCCAGCTCATGCGCCAGCGTGAACGCGTCGTTGAGTGTCCCGGCATAGTTCATCAGCACATACGGATGCACGCCGAACACACCGCACGAGAACGCGCCGGACTGCTTGCCGTCGTTCTCATACACGTCGACCCAGCGTTCGGCGAACGCGCGGTCCAGCAGCTTCTGGTATTCCTCGCCCAGCGGCAGCGTCGCCTTCTTGACCAGCTCCTTCGCGTCCTCAAACGCGATGGGATAGTCGACGTCCTCTACGATAGGGACGTAAAGGTCAAATACATCGATTTTTTCAAGCTTCAACGCGCGGCGGCGCAGCTCCAGATATTTGCGCATGGAGGGCAGGCTCTCGTGCACGGCCTCGATCAGGCTGTCATAGACGGACACGGGCACATTGCCGCCGTCCAGCGCCGCCTCGCACGCGGAGGCGTAGCCGCGCTGATTGGAGAAATAGGTGTCGAATTTGACGGAGCCGCCATAGAGCGTGGCAATGGCGTCGCCGAACTGCCGGTAGGTGCCGAACATGGCGCGGAACGCACCCTCGCGCACGGAGCGGTCGCGGCTCTCGCGGAAGACAGGGAACGTACCGGCGGTGAGGCGTACCTCCTCGCCCGCCTCGTTTTTGACCATCGGCAGCTGCAAATCAACGTCGGTCAGCATCTCAAACGCGGCCTTCGGCGTGCCTGCCGCGTCGCCCAGCAGCGCCAGCATCTGCTCCCGCGCAGCGTCGAGCGTATGCGCACGCATACGGACGATATCGTCTACTGTGTGCCGGTAGGTCGCCAGCGCCTCGTCCTGCATCCATTCGTCCAGCTTTTCCGCCGGGATCGCAAGAATTTCGGGGTTCAGGAACGCCGTTGCGGCGCTGAACTTGACGAGCAGGCTTTCGCTGCGGGCGGCCATTTCCTGATTTTCCGCAACAGAGCCGTCCTCTGTCTTCTTCAAAAACGCATAGACATAGGGCATCTCAACCTTAAACATGGAGGCATAGACGGTGTCAAGCCCCTTCTTGAACGCTTCCTTGGACGTGCCGAGTGTGCCGGGAATTGCGGCCAGCGGTGCAAGCGCGGCCTCAGCCTCCTGCATTGCGGCTTCCCACGCCGCAGTGTCCGGGTAGATCTTCGTCAGGTCCCACTGGAACCGGATATCCTGCTCGCTTCGTTTCATAGCGTATCCTCCTTTATAGATACTTCTATTATAATGACCAAAATCTTTCCTGTCAATGTCCGCTGCGGATGGGCAGGCAGTTGCTTTTTTGTCATATTCAGGGTAAAATAAATAAAAGAACCTCAACTGGGGGGAATACGATGAAGAATCCTGCTCATTCCGCGCGGCAGTTTGCTTTCTGCTGCGTGACCACGGTTCTGACGGCGCTGCTTGCGGTGCTGTCGTTCCTGAATCCGGAAAAGCTGCCGTTTTCGCCGCTTCTGGTGCGTATGCTCCTGCTGCCCGCGCTGCTGCTCGCGACCGCAGGCGTGAATTTCTGCTGCCTGAAAACGGGCGTCCGCGCGCTTTTTTCCGGAAAGCCCGACCGCCATACGGCAGCAGTCCTGACCGTGCTGCTTGCCCCGGCGCTCGATCTCGGCGCAGCCCCCGCGCTCTGCACGCTGCTTGCCGCCGTCCTGACGGCGCTGCCGGCAGCCCCTGCGCTGCAGTGACGTCCGGCGCGTAAAGCACCCATAAATTTTTGGAAAACTCCTCCTGATTTTCCTTGCACATTGCGGCAGGATGTGTTATATTAAATTAAAGAAAAAATGAAGACGTGTGCCCAGAATGCCGGACGGAGAGAACTCCTGCCCGGCGCGCAGCATCGAAAAAATCCAATGGCGCAGCCATTTTCAACATAGATAGTTTTCACTACAAGAAGCAAACAATAAAACAATAAAAAGGAGGAGATCTGAAGTAATGAAGAAGAGATTAGTTGCTTTTTGTTAGTTCTGATTATGGTGCTCGGTATGCTGCCGGTATCGGCGATGGCGGCTGGCAGCGTAGTTACTGCGCGCGGCAGCGCAGAAAATCCAATAAGGATTTATGAAAACTCTGGGAATCAGGCAGAGACGAGTAATGGCAGTGTACAGGTTCCTGTTGGAGAAACTGTCACCGATTCCGGCGTACTGACTTTTTCGACGTACAGTGCGATCGAAGGTGTTCAGGTAAGTAAGGGCGGCGTTTATTGCGCCGTTACAAGTTCCAACGAGAATGTCGTAAAAGCGACCGGCAGTTGGAGCGGCGGTGTGCTGACGATCAACTTTCTGGGCGTTGGAAATGGTACCGCAAAGATTACAGTTGATTATACCTGTACTTGTTCCAAAAATGCGGTAGCGAATGGCTTGCTTATCTACAACGTCACCGTTGGCGATGGTGGCTCCACTGACCCGTCTGGAAAACCGAATGCGCCGACAGCGAGTGACATTGGCGCTTTCCCCGATGCAGGCAAAGCTGTACTGCTCCACTGTGTAGACGCGGGTGCTCGGGGGCATGATGCTACGGCTAGTAGTTTAAATAAGGTGCAGAACGGTTATTCTGTTGGCGAGGTTGTAGAGAACCCGGGCACTTACTATAACGTCGACGGAGGCAAGATAACAAAGGAACAGTTCCCGTGGATGTGCGTGGTGACAGTTCATGCTGCTCCGTTCATCGAGCTATATAACAGCAACTTCAGCGAAAGATATGGTGTACACAAACTTGCCGGAACCAGTAATGCAACAGCCACCCTTCATTGGTTTTGGCACAATACATACGGATGGCAATATCTAGAAAATCCCCCAATACAATTTAATATTACAAGGGATACATCCGAAAAGACCTACACCCTGAACTACTACAAAAACACGACAGACACAGTCACCAATATGCCGGAACCCAACCCGCAGACTGAAAAGTCCAACACCGGCATGGTAACGTTCACCGTTTCCAGCGCGATTCCTGCCAGAGAAGGCTACAACTTCCTCGGCTGGAATGGGAAACCGGACGCAACGGAGCCTACCGTCATGCCTGGCAATACGATTACAACACCCAGAGAGACTACCAACCTCTACGCGGTCTGGGAGTCGAAGACCCCGCCCCCCGAAATCCCCGGCGACCAGAAGCCGAACATCGAGGAAGCGAACGCTAAGATTCGTGTGCAGTGCATCGAGTATCCGTCCAAGCATAATCCGTACAAGCAGAACTATCGCATCCTGCCCGGTTCATACGATGACCTCGGTTGGGATCGGACGGAATATGGATACATCTATTCCATCAGACTGAACAGAGCGAAATACATTGCGCAGTTCGATCAGGAGATCGGCAGACCCCACACCGATACGGAGCCAAACAAGGAAACCCGCATCAACTGGCGGTGGGAGAATGACGCGTGGCACCTGATTGATGGCCCCGACGGCGTCACGGCTGACATTAAAGTCAAATGCGCCGAGACGCCTGTGAAGCCCGAAAAGCCCACGGCGCTGGACGGCAGTTTTGCTATCGTCTGCAAGAACAACGAAGCAACACATGCTTACAAGGCGGATTATATTGCCACCCCGCGTCAGTATACGATCAGCGATGTGCAGAAGGACGAGCAGGGCTACTACGTCACCGCGACGGTCACGGTAGCGCCGAATCTGGCGGCATATAACAACGACACCCGCGTCGAGCACCGGCTCGTTGACGAGCAGGACGCAACGCTGACCATCACCTTCCGCTATGACACCGAAGCAACTGGTGACGGGAACAGGAAATGGCAGCAGCAGGGTGACCTGCCGGTCGTTGAAGTCATCTGCAAGCCCAAAGCCCCGACGGCTGACGAGCTGAAAAAGCTTGAAATGGCTGTTCAGGTCAAGTGCGTCGTAGATGCTTCGCAGCAGCATACGGCCGCCTACGGTCTGCTCGGCGAGTGCGATGTAGACTACTTCGTCTTCGAGCCGAGGCAGGAAGGGGACGACTGGCTTTGCGACATCAGCTATTACCCCGAACGCTATGTGGCCGAGTTCAACACGACGTTCCAGAACCTGAAACATGTCCAAAACGATGAGAAGATCGTTCCGGTCACGCTGATCTGGGCCGGGGGCAGCTGGCAGATCAAGACGCAGGGCCGCGTACATGTGACGGAGGAATATACCGTTACCTACACCGACGGCGTAGATGGTGAAGAGGTTTTCGCCGATCAGGTCTATTCTGACCTTAGGAAGGATTCCACGACCCCCGCGTTCAACGGCACCCCGACCCGCACCGGCTACACCTTCGCAGGCTGGGAGCCCGAAGTTGCAGAAACGGTCACGAAGACTGTGACCTATGTTGCGAAGTGGACGCCTGTCGAGCCGACCCGCAAAGATATCTTCGACGCGCTGAATGACAATGTTACCGTCACCTGCATCAACCGCTTCTGGAAGGACGGCAACAAGAACATGGACTGCGGCGAGTGTGGGTATGCCGCAAAGGCGGGTATTGTCGGGCAGGAGTATACGCTTGAAAAAGGCGAGGATGATACCACATGGGTCGTGACCTTCCCGGTCACAAACTTTGTGAAGTCGTTCAAGCAGAATCCGGCGCACCACCTGTACACCAAGAACACGCTGAGCTGGTACATCCGCTGGGAAAACAATGCGTGGACATCCGCGCCTGTAAAACCCGGCGTTGACGATCTGGTCAAGCTCACCCATGCGCCGACCGACTGGCGCGAGGTTGCCAAGATCGCGACCGGCGGCAAGTCCGACTGCATCCATACCCACTGCGTGAACAGCGGTCTGAATGTCTGCGATTACGGCATCACCGTACCGTTCGTCTATTTCAATGAGGACGTTGTGTCTGTGGTACCGGAAGAAGGCGTTCCCGGCAGCTACATTGCAACGTTCAAAGTCGACAGATACATTGACACCTGCGCAAAGGCCTGCAACGACAAGAACTTCAAGGACGCACCGCGCACACACAAGCTGCTGACGCAGGAAACGGTTCAGTGGAGACTGTACGCGACGCCCGAGGCCGATGAGAAGATCGGCAACAACGTTCCGAACCATGTCTGGGAGGCAGAACCTGTCGAAGCGGGCAAGGACGATGTCTGCACGATCGCGCACAACTGGGTCGTGACCTTTAACCCGGACAATGGCGAGCCCGCCTTCACGCAGAACGTGGAATACGAAGGCAAAGCGATCAAGCCGACCCCCGACCCCGAGAAGACCGGCTATACCTTCGACGGCTGGTATCTGGGCGATGAAAAGTATGACTTCTCCGCTGCTGTTGAGCAGAACATCACCCTGACGGCGAAGTGGCATGTCACCCCGCACAACATCTACGCGTATGCAAGACTGAACAGCTATGTTGCACCGCTGACCACGAGCGAGTTCGATACGCCCATCACCCTGAATGATGCGACTCTCTCCCGTCTGGGCCTCGGCAGCTACAACAGCCTCGGCTACATTTCTATCGGCAGCTTTACCTTTGATGCAATGCCGCTGACGAGCGATCTGTACTTCGGCGATGATGCAGAACTGAGCGCAGTTGCTGAGAAGCTGGCGACCGACATCGCCCTCGAAACCGGCGTTTCTGACAAGATTGCCGAGAAGATCGCCTGGACGGCCCTGTACAAGACCGTAAACGGAGAGGACATGGCGCCCGGCTATCCGGCAGAAGCCGGCTACCAGCTCTCCGGCAACCTGAACCTCGCGACAGTGAGGTTCGACGCCAACGGCGAAAACGTTACGGGCATGCCCGCTGTCAACTACACCTACGACGACATCCTTGAGATTCACGACTTCTATTTCGCTGGCGACACCTTCACCATGCCCGCTGACCCGACCCGCGAAGGTTATATCTTCGAGGGCTGGAGCGTTAAAGTCCTTCCGGATGAAAATGATGCCGACCACCTTGACGCTGACGGCGCAGACGATGCGGCCGATGAAACGCTCCTCAAGGCTGGCGACACCTACACCATCACCGCGGGCGGCGTGATCTTCACTGCACAGTGGGAGAAGAAGACGTTCACAGTCAAGTACTACCTCCCGGATGAAACCGGTGCGTGGGTAGAAAAGAAGATGGACACGGTTGACTCTGTTGACTATGCCACCTACAGCCTGTGGACTCCGAATGCAGAAGATGGTTACGAATTCAGCGGCTGGTATCAGAAAGCAGCTGATATTGGCGTAAAAGCTAAGGTCGAAAAGCTGTACATGGCCAAGGAATGGAAGCTCTACGGCAAATTTACGCCCATTGAGTACACCATTCAGTATGTATACAACGACGGCAAGGCCACCAGCACCAACCCCACGACGTACACGGTTGAGAGCGATACCATCACGCTGGCCGATGCGACCGGCGCTGACTGGGGCAAGACGTTCCTTGAGTGGCACGACGAGAACGGCCAGAAGATCACCGAGATCCCGACTGGCTCGACCGGCAACCGCGTTATCACGGCATACTGGAACTGGCCTGTCCATCTCCACTACCTCGATAAGGACAACAACGAGATCGACAGCGCTACGCTCTATGTCAGCGAGCTTGAACCCGGCGCATGCGTCCTGCCGACCGGCGAAAAGACCGGTTATGACTTCGACGGCTGGTATGAAGCCAAAAAGGATATCGGCACCGCCAGTCACAAGCTGAACGCTCTGTCCATAGCCAAGAAGTGGGAACTCTACGGGCGCTACACGGCAAAGACCGACGTGAGCTACACGGTCAAATACCTGCGTGAAGGCGACAATAAGGTTCTCGCGCCTGAAAAGGTCGTGACCGATCAGACGTTCGACACCGAAGTGACCGAGCAGGCCGCAGACGTGGTCGGCTACACGCCGGACGCACCCAGCAAGACGATGATCCTTGATGAATACAACAAGGTTCTCACGTTCTCCTATTCGGCCAACACCTACGACTACACTGTCCGCCACATCAAGCAGCTGCCCGACGGCTCCTATGACGAGGAAACGCTGAGGTCGAAACGCTGAGCGGCAAGTTTGAAGCGCTCGCAGCTGTGACCGCGAAGGACTACGGTGAGCACTATCCGACCAACGACGCAGGCACGAAGCAGAACATCAAGATCGAAAAGGGTCTGACGATCGATGTCAAGTATGATCTCGACGAGCATACCCTGACCTTCGAAACCAACGGCGGCTCCGCCATCAACTCGGTCACGGTCCGCCACGGCAATGCAGTTGCAAGACCCGCTGACCCGACCAAGGACAAGTACACGTTCATTGGCTGGTATGCCGACCCCGAATTCACCGAGGAGTATGACTTCGCAACGGTTCTGGAAGCAGACAAGACCATCTACGCCAAGTTTGAACTGACGTCCACCCCGATCGGCGACATCTATGTCCGCTACGATGTGCTCCACATCAAGCAGCTGCCCGACGGCACCTATGACCTGGCCAACGCTGAGGTCGAGCACCTGAGCGCCAAGAAGGACACCACCGTCACCGCGGTTGCCAAGAATTACAGCGCAACGCATCATTTCTTCAACAGTAAGCTGGGCACGCTGACCGGCACGGCTATCCAGCCCTACATGGGCGTGGACGGCAAGCCTGTCTACACCATCCTGTCGGTCTACTACGATCTGGACTTCCACACCCTGACGTTCGACACCATGGGCGGCTCCAAGATCGCTCCGGAAACGGTTCGCCATGGCCTGACGGTTGCAAAGCCCAAGGATCCCGTCAACGGCGGCTACATCTTCGACGGCTGGTACACCGACAAGACCTTCAGACATCGCTACGACTTCTCGACCCCGCTGACCGAGGACATCACGATCTATGCCAAGTGGTTCCTGATCGTCCTGCCCGGCGTCACCGTCAAGAAGAACACCCCGAAGCTCAACACCGCTGATCACTTCGCGTATGTCCAGGGTTATCCCGACGGCACTGTGAAGCCCGCAGGCAACATCACCCGCGCTGAGACGGCCGCGATCCTCTTCCGTCTCATGGATGATGCGTCCCGCAAGACCTATTACTCCACCAAGAGCGGCTTCCGCGATGTCGCCTCCGGCAGCTGGTACAACACCTACGTTGCGACTCTGAACAACGCCGGTGTCATAACCGACAGCTCCAACGGCTACTTCCGCCCGAATGAAGCCATCACCCGTGCAGAGCTTGCCGCCATGCTCGCCAAGTTCTCCGAGACGACCGGCGCTGCGAACTACTTCAATGACGTGTCCGCCAAGTACTGGGCGGCCAACGCCATCGCGATCTGCGCCAAGCTCGGCTGGATCACCGGCTATCCCGACGGCACCTTCCGTCCGGACAAAAACGTGACCCGTGCTGAACTCATGGCTATGATCAACCGTGCCACCGGCCGCGCCCCCAAGTCCGCCGACGCATTCCTGCCCGGCATGAAGACTTGGATCGACAACACTTCCGATAAGTGGTACTACCTCGACGTGCAGGAAGCTACCAACAGCCATTCCTACACGGTCAAGGGTTCCGAAACCTGGACGGCTCTGACCTCCGACCCCAACTGGTCGCTGTACGAGTAAGCCTCTTCGGACGCAATTCCACGGTATAATCCAAATCAGCCCCTGCCGCCAATTCGGCGGAAGGGGCTGAAAAATTCCCCCGGCGGCGCAGTCCATGACGGACTGCCGCTGGGGGAAGCTGTTTATTTTTGGACGCTGCGCGTTATAACCGGCCCAGACGGAACTGCTCGATCATTTCACCGGTCAGGCTGATGTGGGAGTGATCCTCCGGCAGCTCGCTGCGCAGGTGCCAGCTCGCCTCGGCCAGCTCGGATTCCTGCACGGTGATCCTGTCGCTGCCGTCCAGCTCACAGACGAAGCCCATCAGGAGCGTGTCCGTGAACACCCACGGCTGGGATTTGTAAAAGCGGAGGTTTTTGACCCGGAGGCCTGCTTCCTCCATGACCTCGCGGTGCACCGTGTCCTCAATCGACTCACCGATCTCATTAAAGCCCGCGATGAGGGCATATTTTTTGAACGGCCGACCGCGATAGCGCGTGAGCAGCAGCCGGTCGCCGTCGTGCACCGCGACGATCACAGCCGGGCAGATCTTCGGGTAGACCGTGTTTTTGCAATGCGGGCAGACCATGGCGCGCTCGACCGTGCTTTTCTCCATGCGCGCGCCGCATCTGCCGCAGAATTTCTGGGAATCATACCAGCGGTACAGGCTTTCGCCCGCAGCGGCGGCGAACAGCGCCAGACTCGTCCCGTCCGTCATGGCGCGGAGCGACGAAGAGGGAGCATAGCGGAACGTGTCTGTCTCGCCGGGGTGGGCGGAGACGAGATAATATGCCGTTTCGTCAATGGAAAAGGCGTACTGCGCCTCGCCGCCGTCCGGGATCTCGCACATCCGGGGCAGCGTGAGCGTTTCACCGCTTAAATTACAGTAAACTGTATGATCCGGCTCAAAAATCAGCGCAATATCATCCGGCGACGGTGCTTTCCACGACATTTCATTGTGATACATATGCGGATACAGATCCTGAAGCATAGCTTTCCCTCCTCAGCGCCCGGCGAAGAACACTTCGATCTCCGCCCGGCCTGCCTGTACGCTGCCCTGCGCGAAAAACGGCTTTCCGCCGCCGCGTCCGTGCAGCTGCGCGTTCAGCTCCTTTACCAGCTGCCGCAGATCGCCGTCCTGTTCGCCGACGGCGTATTTATAGCCATCGGCGTCGCTGCCGGCAAAAACAGCCGCACGACCCCCGCAGGCCGACATGACCAGATCGGTCAGCCGCCGCAGGCTGTCCGGGTTCATCGCAGGCTCAAACAGCAGGACGTTTCCTGCCCCGGCAAGTGCCTGCGCCTTCTGCGCAAACACAGCCTCTTCCAGCCCGGCTGCGCGCTGCTTCTGCGCGGCCTCCGCGTCCAGAAGCCGCCGCACGGCGGCAGCCGTCTCCAGCGGCTTCGCCGACAGCAGGCCTGACACGCGCCGGTTCTGCTCGGCAATTTCGCTCAAATAGGCAAGCGCACGTCTGCCGCACAGAATTTCCAGCCGCACGCCGTCATGGAATTTCACGCAGGAGAAAATTTTGATCAGCCCAATTTCCCCGGTGCTGCTTACGTGCGTCCCACAACAGGCGCAGATGTCCGCGCCGGGGATGGTCACGATGCGCACCTGACCGGTCAGCTCCTTCTTGCTGCGGTAGGGGATGGTCTTCAGCGCCTCGGCATCCGGGTATGTAATTTCGATCGGGACGTTTTTCCAGACCCACTCGTTGGCCTCGGCCTCGACGGCGGACAGGTCCTCCTGCGTCAGCATACCGGAAAAATCGATGGTCACAAAATCCGCGCCCATGTGGAAGCCGACGTTTTCATAGCCGAAGCGGCGGTGCACGACGCCGGAGAGAATATGCTCGCCGGAATGCAGCTGCATGAATTCGAACCGGCGCGTATAGTCGATCCGGCCCTCGACGCTCTGCCCTTCGGAAAGCGGCTGTTCACAGAAATGCACGATCTCGCCGCCGCGCTCGTGCGTGTCGGTCACGCGGACACCGGACAGAAAGCCGGTGTCGCCCGGCTGGCCGCCGCCCTCCGGATAAAAGCAGGTTCTGTCCAGCACGACATCATAGCCGTGCTTTCCCGGCTGACAGGATACAACGCGCGCTTCAAACGCTGCCTGATGCGCGTCCTGATAATAAAGCTTTTCTGTTGCCATATTGACACCTCTTGTCAGATTTTCAACTATCATAGCACACAATCCGTCAAAATTCCACTGGAATTCGTTCGGATTTTGGTTGACAAACCAGGGAAATCAACCTATTATATAAGTTGGGCGATTTCAAAAGCGCCCGATATTCTGAAACAAAAAGGGGGAAGAACAAATGGACGCAGGAAGTAGTAGCGGCACATCCGCAGGCCGAAGTCGGCCCGAGCACCAGCCGCCTTTGTGCGTCCGGTGCTTGCAGCCCCTGTCATTCTTCGATTGATGTGCCTGCGTTGTGTCTTTACCTTCCTATTCTTTACATTTAGGAGGAACAAGACATGGCAGAAAGCAATTTTTCCCTGCAAAAGACCCTGACCATGCTGCTCGACGAGAAGAAGTATCATTCTCTGCGCGACATCCTCAGCACCATGAATCCCGCTGACATCGCCGCCATTTTTGACGATCTCGATCAGGCGCGCCTGCCGCTTCTGTTCCGGCTTCTGCCGAAGGAGCTGGCCGCCGAAACGTTCGTCGAAATGGAGCCGGAGGCGCAGGAGCTTCTGATTCAGGGCTTCTCGGATTCCGAGCTGAAGGAGGTCATCGACGAGCTTTACGTCGACGACGCCGTCGATATCGTGGAGGAAATGCCCGCGAACGTCGTGCAGCGCATCCTGACCCAGGCCGAGCCGGATATGCGCAAGCAGATCAACGAGATCCTGCGCTACCCGGAGGATTCCGCCGGCTCGATCATGACCACCGAATATGTCTCCCTGCGCCCGAATATGACGGTCGAGGAAGCGATTTTGCGCATCCGGCGCACGGGCATCGACAAGGAGACGATCTACACCTGCTACGTGACGCGCGGCCATAAGCTGATTGGCCTTACGAGCGTCAAGGACCTGCTTCTGTGCGAGGACGACGATGCGACCATCGAGTCCATCATGCAGGAGCACGTCATCACCGTCGGCACGCTCGACGATAAAGAGCAGGTCGCCCAGATGTTCAGCAAGTACAATTTCCTCGCTCTGCCGGTCGTTGACACAGAAAACCGGCTGGTCGGCATCGTAACCTTCGACGACGCCATGGACGTCATGGAAGACGAGGCCACGGAGGACATGGAAAAGATGGCCGCTATGCTGCCGTCCGAACACCCGTATATGCGTTCGACCCCTGTCGAGATCTGGAAAAACCGTATCCCGTGGCTGCTGCTGCTGATGGTTTCGGCGACGCTGACGGGCATCGTCATCACAAGATTTGAAAACTCGCTGGCCGCCCTGCCGTGCCTCACGGCGTTCATCCCCATGCTGATGGACACCGGCGGCAACTCCGGCTCGCAGGCCTGCGTGTCCATCATCCGCGGCATCAGCCTGAATGAGATCGAATTCCGCGACCTGGGACGCGTGGTCTGGAAGGAGATCCGCGTGTCCGTCCTCTGCGGCGTGTGCCTGGCAATCGCCTGCTTCGCGAAGATCATCGTGGTCGATATGCTGCTGTTAAAGAGCGAGAGCGTGACGTATCTGGTAGCCTTTGTCGTCTGCGCGACGATGGCCGTGACAGTCTGCCTTGCCAAGATCGTCGGCTCAACGCTGCCGCTGCTGGCTAAAAAGCTCGGCTTCGACCCGGCTGTGATGGCCTCGCCGATCATCACGACGATCGTGGACTTCCTGTCCCTGCTTGTCTATTTCGCTTTTGCGACCGCAATGCTCGGCATCGGATAAAAAACCGCCCGCTGCACATAATGTGCAGCGGGTTTTGTATGCTCGAATGCACGCCTCTCCTGCTCGGTAAAGCACTGGCGCGGGAGCGCCCCAAGGCATCCACGGAGGGGAAGGCGCTCAGCGCAAAACTGGGAACAGGAGCTTCTGGTTTTCCTGCGTGTACATATTTTCCCGCGTAATGAGGACGCAGGAAACCTCAACGAAATCGTCGGTCTGCTCGCCGTTTGCCACGCGAACGGCCTGCTGGACGGCCACGTAGCCCATGTTGAACGGCCGCTGCGTGACAATGGCCTGAATGATGTTCTGCTCTAAAAACTGGATCTGCCGCTGCGAATTGTCGCAGCCGACGACATAGACGCGCCCGCCCATGCCCAGCTCGACCAGCGCGTTTGCCGCGCCGACGTTGCAGACCTCGTTCGTGCACACAAAGCCCCGGATCTCCGGGTCGGCGGAAAGAAGCTCCGTCGTGATCGTCTGCGCCTGCTCGGTCGAGTTGTCGCAGCAGAAGCTGCCGAGGATCTCGATATTTCCTGCCTCGTTCAGTGCGTCCAGAACGCCGCGCGTGCGTTCAATGCCCGTTGTGGTCGTCAGCATATGCTGAATGACCGCGACCTTTCCGCCCTCCGGCAGATAGGATGCCATGGCGCGGCCCATCTCCAGCCCGATCTCATAGCTGTTGCTGCCGACAAAGCAGGCGCGGCCTGCGGCATTGACGTCCGTGTCGATCGCAACGACGCCGATCCCGGCAGCGATGGCTTCCTCCGTTGCTTCCGCGCAGCGGTCATAGTCCGCGGCAGAGAGGATCATGACGTCCGGCTTATCCGCTGTCACCTGTCGGATCAGCTCGATCTGCTTGTCAATGTCAATTTCGCGCGGCGAGGTCAGGACCTTCAGCTCGACGCCGTATTCCTCCGCCGCCTTTTCAACGCCGGACAGGAGCGTTCCCCAGAACTCCGCGACCTCTGTCACGGTTTTCAGAACCAGCGTCACCCGCAGCGGCTTCTGTGCTGCCGCGCAGCCCGCAAGATTCAGGAGCAGACAGAGCAGCAGGAGAAAAACGGTGCATTTTTTAATCCTCCGCATGGCTGTCCTCCTCCTTTCCACGTACAATGGGCAGCACGAGCATGACCATTGTGCGCACACCGGGCGTAGAATAATACTTCATAACGGCGTCCGGGCCGAAGAACAGCTGCAGCCGCTCGTTGACGTTATAAACGCCGATCTTGGTGCTCTCCGCGTCGGATTCCTTTTTGTCGAGAATGGTTTCCAGCTGCTCCGGCGTCATGCCCACGCCGTCGTCCTCGACGGTGATGAGCAGGCGGTCCTCCTCCAGCAGCGACTCAATGCGCACCGTGCCGCCCTGCTGCTTGACCTTGATGCCGTGATAGATCGCGTTTTCCACCAGCGGCTGCAAAATGAGCTTCGGCAGCAGGCAGTCCTCCGTCTGCGGGTCAAGGTCGATCTCGTAGCGGAGCTTTTCGTTGTAGCGCATCTTCTGGATGGTCAGATAGCTGCGCACATGGGCGATCTCCTTTTTGAGCGTGTTGGTGTCGGAGCCGTCGCCGATGGACGAGCGCAGCAGCAGCGCCAGTGCGCTCGTCATCTCCACGACCTCCGCATTGCGTCCGGCGTGGCTCATCCAGATAATAGAGTCGAGCGTGTTGTAAAGAAAATGCGGCTGGATCTGCGCCTGCAGCGCCTTCCATTCGCTCTTGCGCTTCTGCTCCTCGCTGCGCAGCCGTTCGTCCATCAGTTCGGCAGTTTTGGCGATCATGTGGTCAAAGCTGTCGGACAGCTGGCCAAGCTCCGTGCGGGAGGATACCTGGCTGCGCACGTGCAGATCGCCGTCCTCCACGCGCCGCATCGTCTGCATCAGACGGCGGATGGGTCCTGCGATGGAGCGCGAGAGCTGAAGCGCGAACACCAGCGCAAGAATGAGCGCCGCCGCCGCGATGAGCAGATAGGTCTTGTAGATCCTGTCCTGACTGCGCAGCAGCTCCTGCGTGTAGGCAACGCCCACCGCCGTCCATCCGGTGGCCTCCGATGCGCAGGCTACATAGAGCCTGCGCATCCTGCCCTTGCCGGAGAGCGTGCGGCCGTCCGCCGCTGCCAGCACCTCCGCGACGTTTTCCTCCTTCAGTCCCGCATAGATCAGATCCTGCTGCGGGTGCCAGAGGATGCCGCCGCTCTGGTCGATCAGATAGATATAGCCCCGGCTGCCGAGCTGGATATCCGCGCAGAGCCGGTCGATGATCTGGTAGTTAAGGTCGATGAGCAGAACGCCCTGCATATTCCCTGCGCGGTCGAGCACGGCCTTGGAGAACGAAACGACCCAGTTGTACTGGCCCGCGATCAGGTTTTCCACGCGCGAGGACGACACCTGCACCTCGTTCGGCTCCTGCAGCGCGGCCTGGTACCAGTCTGCATTCTGGTAATTGGAATATGTGTTGAGCGACGCACCCTCGCTTCCGAACAGCGCGCCGCCGGATTCCGGGATCAGGGCGATGGCCGTGATCTCCGAGCGGATCTTCTGTGCGGCGGCCAGCTGCTCCTGCGCTTCGCGGCAGGCCGCGTCCG
>UMGV01068967.1_pt1 | contig 27145 bp, 14 predicted proteins | sample 1965361 | NCBI WGS metagenome assembly UMGV01 (sample SAMEA4836081, study PRJEB28245) | human gut metagenome | biome: gut microbiome; material: fecal sample | place: Denmark | collected 2008
GCAAAGGTACAGACTTTTAAGCGAGGCTGAAATACGGTAATACCGAGACGCTTACGTTGTAGGTGAAGTTATAGTCGAGCGTCCAGTTCCAATCTTTCTTGTCGAGAACGATCCACTTGATTGCGGCCTCAAAACCAGTGTTGGTCATATCACCAATATTAGAGGTCACCTGGTTGCGGAAGTTGGCACCGGCGGGCACAGAAACAGTATTGAGCAGATCTGTAGTCTTGCGGAAATACCAGTCGAAGCTACCGCTCAGTCGACGGTCGAGCAATGCCCAGTCAAGTCCGACATTGTATGTAGTGGTCGTCTCCCAAGTCAAGTCGGCATTGTAAGCGTTAGGACGAGCCAGATTACCGTTGCCTACAACATAGTAGTAGGAACCTGCACCGGAGTTCATGGTATAGTTGGTGATATAGCCATAGTCACCGATACCTTCCTGCTGACCGGTCTGACCCCAGCCGAGGCGAAGCTTCAGGTCGGTGAGCCACTTCATCTCCTTGAACTTATTCTCATCCTTAATCTTCCACATGAAGGCGGCAGAGGGGAAGTAGCCCCAGTGGTCTTTGAAGCGGGAAGAACCATCGGCACGGAACGTGGCGGTAAGGAAGTAGCGATCCATCAAGCTCCAGTTGGCACGGCTAAAATACGACACGAGATAGTTCTCTGTCTTGTAATGGTAAGGCTCCTTCACACCATCACCATCATAATCTACACCATTGTCCTGATAGACTGTGCTGCATGTGCCGTTCCAAGCATCTGTGTAGCTCAATATGCGCTTATGCTGGTTTCTCCAGAAATGTGACTCCTCGGCACCACCCATGATATCGAAGTGGTTCTGGGCCTTGTCCTTAAAGTCGTGTGTGTACAAAGCGTAAACACTACCCTGGAAGTTGCGTTTCAAGATACGGTCGAAGCCGTAGCTGCCATAATAGAAAGCCTCCGGACTGCGTGGGTCGATAGTTGTTGTTTGGTTACCATAAGCGATATCAATACCGCCAGAAGCATGAAGGTGTAAGTCCTCGAAACCATGTACCTTATAGTCTACATCACCACTGAGCAAGAGGTCACGGCTGATGGCACGATCGTTTTTGAGCTCGAGCATCGCCAACGGGTTCTTAGTAGCCTGAGTGTTGACACCATGGGGATACTGTGGATTGTTGTACGTGGCACCATCTCCGGTCCACTCCCAGTAGCCACCAAAGTTAGCAGCATCGGCAACACTGCTGTCGAAATAGACAGGCTGTGTCGGGTCCTGAGACACAGCGGCCCACACAGCGTCGGTGTTGGCATAACGGCTCTTGGCCCACATGCCTTTGACATTGGCATTCAGCTTCAGGTGATCCTGGAGAAGCGTCGGGCTCAAGTTGAGAGATCCGGTGAAACGTTTGAAGTCAGAGGTCTTCAAGATACCTTGCTCATCGGTAAAGCCACCGCTCACACGATAAGGAAGCACCTTGCCAATAGTTCCGCTGACTGTCACAGCATGATCCTGGCTGAAAGCGGTGCGGAGAATTTCCTTCTGCCAATCGGTGTTGGCATTTCCTAAAACCTTATAAGCGTCGCTCTCCTTGCCAAACTTATCAGCAATGAGGCTACGATAGTCATCTCCGTTCATCATGTCAAGCGTCTTGCGCTTCATGCTCACGGTAGCACTACCATTATATGATACCTTCGTGCCGCCATGCCCCTTCTTGGTGGTGATGATGATGACACCGTTAGAACCACGGCTACCATAGATAGCTGTTGCAGAAGCATCCTTCAAGACAGAGAAGCTCTCGATATCCTGAGGGTTGACCAAGGACAGCGGGTTGGCAAGACCTTTCACGCCATTGTTATCCATGGCTACACCATCGATAACGATCAACGGGTCGTTGCTGGCGTTCAGAGAGGCACCGCCACGAATACGGATGGTGGCACCGGCACCCGGCGTACCACCTGCGTTGGTAACGTTCACACCGGCAATCTTACCCTGGATCATATCCTGTGCATTGACGACCAGACCCTTGTTCTTTCCATCAGGCGTGAGAGCTGTGACGGAACCTGTGAGGTCGGTCTTCTTGGCCACACCATAACCGATGACGACGACATCGTTGAGCGTCTTCTCGTCGGCCTTGAGTGTGACAACCATGTTGTCACCTGCGGCAACGGTCTGCGGAGCCATACCCAAGTAAGTGAATGTGAGCTTGGTACCCGGAGCTACGTTGATGCTGTAGTTACCGTCCATGTCGGTGATGCCCACCGTCTTGCCATTGGCAGTGATGGTAGCACCCATGACGGGTTCGCCGGTAGCATCCTTGACCTGACCCTTGACAGTGCCAGACTGCGCAAAGGCCGTAGCGGAAAGGAACAGACCGCCTGCAAGAGCGAGCGTCCTTAGCGGCAATTTGATTTTTACCTGCTTCATTTGCTTTAAATTTAAGTTAATGTTATTGCATTGTTTTTAGTTATCTGCCTTATCTCGATGTATCTCTTTGGGCCATCCCGTGACCTTGTGGCTGCTATTTTAGGTTCCTCCTCAATATATAGGTTGTATGAGCAGTCTTAGACTACATCTTCGTGTGCAAAAGTACTTTCTTTAACTTATATTTGTTTAGTTTTTCCAGCAAAAACACGCTTTTCCTCGTGCAAACGTTTGCAATAGTGTAAAAAGATCACTGTCTGCTGCAACTGTTGCATAAACTGTTGCATGAGCAGCAATGCATTCTCCACACTACATCTAACAATTGAATCTTCTGTGTCGCAAGGCATTACCGCTTCCCTACGTCAATACCCTTTCTACGAGAGAAGTCTTCGTTGACTTGACTGAAGAGTGGAGATCCTAAGGAGCTGTCACAACAAAAGACCTATTCGATAAAGAGACCAATATATATATAATAGGTATGACAGACATTGATGTTGCCTATGATTGAATACGAACATGCTTTGTTCTTGGGGCAGAACCTATGTGCGCATAGTACCAAACCTATGTTAGCATGGGGCAGAACCTATGTGCGTATGGGAAAGAACCTATGTGTTCGATTTGGTAATCTTATAGAAAAAGATTATTTCCTACATAGAAAACGGTCTTTTCCTACGTAGGAAAAAGTCTTTTCCCTCTTAGATATTTCAAAACGGGAAAAAGTCCTCTTTTTATTGTTCTCCAACACAACCTGCGGATACAAAGGATATAAGCCATGGCGACTGTAGCAGCCAGCTGCTTATCTTGATTGTATTCTGTCATGTTGGGATCTTAGCAGAAATCTAAATAGTTTTTTTCCCCTTGGAGTTAGACCAAGCCCCCTCCCCCCCGACAACACACCTGATAGCATGATTTTCAGAAATCTTGACGCATTATAGAAATAATATGGCTATCTTTGCACAAACGATAACGTTTATGAGATACTTAGACCCACGTGCCGATCCTACCTTTTATCGAGTTTTCGGTGAGCATCCTGACCTTGTCATCAGTCTGCTCAATACCCTTCTACCTCTCGATGATGAGCATCAAGTCAAGAGCGTTGAATATATTTCTTATGATCAGGTGCCGGATACGTCACTGAAAAGATTTAATGTTGTCAATGTAAGATGTAGAGACGCATTAGGACAACAATTCCTTGTAGAGATGCAAATGATATGGTCCGAAGAGTTCAGGCAACGTGTATTGTTCAATGCTTCCAAAGCCTATGTGCGGCAATTGGACAAGAGCGAGAACTTCGATTTCCTCCAGCCTGTCTATTCGCTTAATCTTGTCAATGAGACCTTTGAGCCCAACCTGCCCAGCTACTACCATCAGTATGCTGTGGCAAACATCGACCACCCTGACAAGATTATTGAGGGTTTACATCTCATCTTCGTGGAGCTGACGAAGTTCAAGCCTCAGAGCTTCTCCGAGAAGAAGATGCAGGTGCTATGGCTGCGCTTCCTCACGGAAATGGGTGGCGCCAGCAAGGTGCCGCAAGAGTTTCTTGACAACCCAGAAGTAAAGAAGGCCGTTGACATCCTTGAAGAATCTTCTTATACGCCTGCCCAGCTGGAAGGCTACGATAAGTTCTGGGATATCGTGCGTACGGAGCGTACCTATTATAAGAGTGCCCACCGCCACGGATATGCTGAGGGCAAGGAAGAGGGGTATAAAAAAGGATGGGATAAAGGACGAGAGGAAGGACGAGAAGAAGGACGAGAGGAAGGAGCCTTAGAAGAAAAGAAAAAAAATGCCAAGTCTATGAAAGCCTTGGGAATATCTACGGATGTCATAGCCAAAGTCACAGGACTCTCTAACACGGATATAGAGACGATCTGAGACGATTTGCAGAGAGCAGTGTCAGCTGTCGGTTTCTTATCTTGGCTTGATTCTGTCATATTTGGATCTTTGCGAAAATCTTAACGGGAATTATTTGACCCATGGAGTTAGGGCGGGACAAGCCCTATCCATATGGTATCACTGCACATGATTTTGGCATAGGGATGTCAGAATATGACTTGCTGTGTATTGTGTGTCTTTCCGCTAATATCTCTTATTAAAAAAGGAGAGAGGCATCTCGTCGTCGGATGCCCCTCTTTGATTGTCTTCACCATTCGGGGAAACGAGAGAGGCAACAATAAGGATGGCAACACCAAAATGGTACCATGACGAGAGAACTAACGCCTTCTCTTTCTCCGTCTTTATCTGTCTTGAAGAAAGGCTTCGCAAGTACTGAATCTGGATGAGATAAGGCTAATAAAGAAAAGAAACAAGGAATAAGGCAAAAGAGGGGGGAAAGGAAAAAAGGCAAATAGAAAGAGAAGGAAAGGGAAAAAAGAGGATAAACGTACAAGACAAAGGATATGCCACCGCTGAGAAGCTCTCTTTTGTAACTGTGCAATCGATTGCGTAAATAATCCACAAATTATCCAAAGCCTTATAGGAGGGCTCTTGCTTTTTTTGCTACTTTTGCACTGTAGCACATATAGCATGTGTAAAAAGCAAATACAAGCGTAATATAGAGCAAATACAAGGCGCAGAAGGTTTGCACATCCTCCACGATCATACAAAACTCTTGCGACAAGTCTGCCATACAACCTAAATTTGACAATGGAACAACCAGCACCTATCACCATGAAAGACATTGCCAAGGCTCTTGGCGTCTCGGTGGCCACTGTATCGAGGGCGATGAAAAACAGTCCCCGTATCAGCGATGAACAGCGCGAGCGTATCCAGCAATATGCGCGCGAACATAACTATATCCCCAACGTGATTGCAGAGAATTTGCGCAACAGTCGTACAAAACCCGTGAAAATCATCGGGGTCATCGTACCGCAATTTGAGCATTTCTACTTCTCCTCGATCCTTAGCGGCATCGAGCAGGAGGCTATGTCGCGAGGATATACCATCATGGTAGGACAGAGCGCTGAGCAATACGACCGAGAGACACTTCTCTGCGACAAATTCTACCAAAACAAGGTTTGCGGCATCATTGTCAGTCAGGCTAAGGACACGATGAACTACGACCACTTCAAAAAGCTCATCAACAGCGGTGTTCCCTTGGTGTTCTACGACCGTATCTGCACGGGGGTTGACTGTAGCCGCGTGGTTGTCGACGACTATCAGGGCGCGTTCAATGCCGTTAGCCATCTCATAGAGACCGGCTGTCGCCATATCGCCTGCTATATGTCTCCTATGTCGCTTGAGATCTCCAAAAACCGCTACAACGGCTACCGCGATGCTTTGTTGCGCTATGGCTTGGAACCTGACAAGAAAATGTTCCGCATCTGCGACAACCGTGCCGACGCCGAGGCCATCACTCCAGAGTTACTCTCGCAGGACGAGAAGCCTGATGCTTTCTTCGCTGTGAATGACGACACCGCCATCGGCATTCTGTATACCGCCAAACGCATGGGCTTTCGTGTGCCGCAGGACATCTCTGTCTGTGGCTTCACCAACGGCCAGCGTGCCGTGGCCTGCGATCCCATGCTCACAACAGTAGAGCAGCGAGGCGTACTCGTCGGCGAGGAGGCCGCCGACATTCTCATCAGCAAGGTAGAAGGAGAGATACCCATGGACAAAGTCGTCAAGCGCGTCGTACGTACGAGACTGATCATCCGGGGCACAACTAGATAAATATCAGAAACAATAGAAGTTACAGAAATAAGCAACGCTATAGAATCTATAACCATCACAACAGATGATAATCCACCGAATAATTTAAAGAATCACAATATGAAAGAAAAACCAAATCTATCTTTCTGGGGACTGTGGAACCTGAGCTTTGGGTTCTTCGGCGTACAGATTGCCTATGCACTACAGAGTGCCAATATCAGCAGGATTTTTGCTACCTTAGGTGCAGATCCGCATAATCTCAGTTATTTTTGGATACTACCGCCGTTGATGGGCATCATTGTGCAACCCATTGTCGGTACCTGTTCTGACAAGACATGGTGCCGCTTCGGTCGCCGCATCCCTTATCTGTTCATCGGTGCTGCTATTGCCGTACTTGTGATGTGTCTGCTGCCGAACTCCGGATCGTTTGGCATGACCGTATCCACTGCCATGACCTTTGGTCTGATCGCCCTGATGTTTCTCGACACCTCTATTAATATGGCCATGCAGCCTTTCAAGATGCTGGTGGGCGATATGGTCAACGAAAAGCAGAAGGCTGCCGCCTACTCCATTCAGAGTTTTCTGTGCAACGCAGGCTCACTGGTAGGCTATGTCTTCCCCTTTGTCTTTGCACTCTTAGGCATTGCCAACACCGCGCCTAAGGGTGTTGTCCCCGACTCTGTCATCTATAGTTTCTATGTCGGTGCCGCCATCCTCATCCTCTGTGTCATCTACACTGTCGCCAAGGTAAAAGAGTGGAATCCAAAGGAATACGAGGAATACAACGGAGTGAAGCAAGAGGTCAAAAAGGAAGAAGAAGGTAGTGGCAACTGGTTCACCCTGTTGAGAAACGCTCCCGCCACATTCTGGAAGGTCGGTCTTGTGCAATTCTTCTGCTGGTTTGCATTCATGTATATGTGGACTTACACCAACGGCACCGTAGCCGCCAACTGCTGGGGTACCACCGACGTGACAAGCGAGGGCTATCAGGCTGCCGGCAACTGGGTAGGCATTCTCTTTGCCGTACAGGCCATTGGCTCGGTCATCTGGGCTCCCATCTTGCCAAAGTTCACCAACCGCAAGGTTGCCTATGCCGTGAGTCTGCTCTTGGGTGGCATCGGGTTTGCCTCCTGCGCCTTCATCCATGACCAGTATCTGCTGTTCATCCCATTCCTGCTCATCGGTTGCGCTTGGGCTGCCATGCTTGCTATGCCGTTCACCTTTGTCACCAATGCACTGCAGGGCTACGGCCACATGGGTGCCTATCTGGGACTCTTCAATGGCACCATTTGTATCCCGCAGATCGTAGCTGCCGCCATCGGTGGCACACTGTTAGCACTTGTTGGCAGCGTACAAAGCCACATGATGATCGTGGCCGGCATTGCCCTCGTTCTCGGCGCGCTGAGTGTGAGTGCCATCAAAGAAAAATAGACTCTAAAAAAACGATAACAGCTATTGCTTTTAGTGTCATTCTCTCTATGAAAAGACTTTGGAGCATACCTCTTTCCCTACTGCTTGCTTTGCCCACATGGGCACAGCGAGCCTACCACGGTGACGGTCCCGACGACGTACTGCGTTTCGTGCCCGTCGCCACGGTGTATGCACTCAAGACATGTGGCGTAGAGAGTAAAAGCGGATGGAAGCAACTGGCTGTCAACACCGTTGTCTCCTACGCCTTTTCTGCCGGCACCACGTGGGCACTCAAACACAGTATCCATGAGCGGCGACCCGACTGGACCGACAACCACTCCTTTCCCAGCGGACATACTGCATTGGCCTTCACCGGTGCCGTCATCCTCGACAAGGAATACCGTCACGTCTCCCCCTGGATCAGCGTGGCAGGCTATGCCGTGGCAACGGGAGTGGCTGTCGACCGCATGGCACGCAACCGCCATGCCTGGCAGGATGTCACAGCAGGAGCCGCCATCGGTGTGGGCAGCACGCTCTTGGGCTATTGGCTCGGCGAGAGAATCACGGGAGAGCACAACCGTTACGCAGTGACCACAGACGGACAAAACCTCAGCCTCTGCATACAACTCTTCAACAAATAATCCCCCTGCCCTCTCATACTCTCACTGTGTTTAACTTTTGCGCTGACAAGCTAAATCACCTGACGACACGATAAAGTATGAGGACAAGCTGAAACTTTCAAGATCCAAGCAAAGCATTACAATCGTTTGCACAATCTTTTCTGCTGTTTGTGCAAGTCCATGACATTCAACCATCTATTTTTTCGTAATTTTGAACGTGAAATTATAAAAAACCTAAAGCTCGATGAACTTAATATTTAGCATAGACTACAAGACGGTTTTCGGAGAAGAACTAGTCTTGAACATTATGAAAGATGGAGCCATTGCGCAATACCATCTTGGTACCACTGACGGTGCGCGATGGACATGCCAACTGACCATCCCCGATACCAATCAAGTGTTGGAATATTATTACAGTGTGGACGCCATCGGCAGTGAACACCGCCATGAATGGGCAACCGTGCATCATAAGTTGGAGCTCAATGCCTCCAAGGGCAATAGCTACACGATGTATGACCATTGGTCCGACATCCCTGAGGACGCTTACCTCTACAGTTCAGCTTTCACAGACTGCCTGTGTCCGCATACACTACATGCGCTTCCCTCTTCATCATTCAGCAAAACCGTACGACTGATCGTGCGTGCTCCCCAGCTGCGCTCCTCTGAGCGTCTTGCCATCATCGGCAGCAACCCCGCCTTAGGAGCTTGGGACTCCACAAAAGCCGTAGAGATGACCGAGCACAACATCAACGAGTGGGTAGTGGATCTCAATGCCGACGACTTCCTTGAGGGAGAGATGGAATTTAAGTTCGCTGCTCTCGACAGCAAGAAAGACGTCACGCCACTGTGGGAGTGCAGCAATAACCGCACCATCGAATTGCCGGAAATGAAAGACGGCGAAGTCGTGGTCTATGATCTCAACGAGGCCTACATGCCCATCTACAACACCAAGATCGCCGGTACGCTCGTGCCAGTATTCTCCCTGCGCTCAAAGACCAGCTTCGGCGTCGGTGACTTCGGCGACCTGAAGAAGATGATCGACTATATCGACAAGACCGGACAGCGCGTGTTGCAGATCCTGCCGATCAACGACACCACGATCACTCACACGTGGACCGACTCCTATCCTTATAGTTGCATCAGCGTGTTTGCACTGCATCCGATGTATGTAGACCTCACACAACTGCCACAGCTGAAGGACGCCAAGGAGCGCGACCGCTTCGAGATGCTGCGCGTAGAGCTCAACGGACTTAAGCAGATCGACTATGAACGTGTCAACAATGCCAAACTCGAATATCTCCATCTGCTCTTCACCCAAGAAGGCAAACAGATGATGAGTTCTAAGAAATTCCACGAGTTCTTCCACGAAACTGAGCAGTGGCTCGTGCCCTACGCACAGTATGCTACGCTGCGCGACAAGTATGGCACCGCCGACTTCTCGCAGTGGCCCGACCATAACACATGGGACGAGGCCGACAGAAAAGAACTCTCCAACAGCCGCAGCAAGCTATATAAAGAAGTGGAGTTCTGGTATTTCGTTCAGTATATCCTCAATACTCAGCTCGACGAGGCTCATGCCTACGCACGCCAGCACCACGTCATCCTCAAGGGCGACATCCCTATTGGCGTGAACCGCTATGGCTGCGACGTATGGATGGAGCCACGCTACTTCAACCTCAACGGACAAGCCGGCGCGCCACCCGATGACTTCTCTGTCAACGGTCAGAATTGGGGCTTCCCGACTTACAACTGGGACGAGATGGTCAAAGACGGTTGCCAGTGGTGGGTACGCCGTTTCCAAAACATGGCGAAGTTCTTCGATGCCTACCGTATCGACCACGTACTCGGCTTCTTCCGCATCTGGGAGATACCTATCAACTCCGTACATGGACTGCTCGGACAGTTCGCACCGGCTCTCGGCATGACAGCCGATGAGATCCGCGGCTATGGTCTCAACTTCCAGGAAGAGAGATTCACCACTCCGTTTATCACAGACTGGACACTGGAGCGTATGTTCCACGACAAGGCCAACGATGTGAAAGCGAAATATCTCGACCGCCTCGACGGCGAACGCTACAAGATGAAACCGGAGTACGACACTCAGCGTAAGGTAGAGAAAGTCTTTGCAACTGTCACGAACCAGGACGAGCTCAACATCCGCGATGGCCTCTATGCCATGATCAGCGATGTACTCTTTGTACGCGACACCAAGGATGCCTCGAAGTTCCATCCGCGCGTGTCCGCACAGTTCAGCTTCATCTACGAAAGCCTCTACGACAACGACAAGGGTGCTTTCAACCGCCTGTACAACGACTACTTCTATCGCCGCAACAACCAGTTCTGGTATCGCGAGGCCATGAAGAAGCTGCCGCGACTGGTCGAGGCCACACGTATGCTCGTCTGCGCTGAAGACCTTGGCATGGTTCCCGACTGTGTGCCATGGGTCATCAACGAGTTGCGCATCCTCTCACTGGAGATCCAGTCCATGCCGAAAGACCCGCACGTACGCTTCGGCCATCTCTCACGCAATCCTTATCGCTCGGTCTGCACGTTCTCCTCTCACGACATGCCGACACTACGACAATGGTGGGACGAGAACTACGAGCGCACACAGGACTACTACAACAGCATGCTCTACCGTGGTGGGGCCGCTCCGCATCCTCTGCCAGGCTGGCTCGCTCGCGACATTGTCTCGCGTCAGCTCACCTCTCCTTCTATGCTCTGCATCCTGAGCATACAGGACTGGCTCGCCATCGACGACAAGCTGCGTTTGCCCGATGCCAATGCCGAGCGCATCAATATTCCCGCCAACCCGAAGCACTACTGGCGCTACCGCATGCACCTCAACATCGAGGATCTCATGGCCAACAACAGCTTCATGGCTAACGTCAAGGAACTGGTCAACCAGAGCGGGCGCACCAACACCTTCGGAGAAAGATAAGGAAAGCCCACCCCTAACCCCTCCCAGGGGAGGGGAAGGCTAACGCGGAAATAGGAGACTATAGAAACTATTGGGGCTATAGGGGCTACAGAAGCTATAGCCCTCAACCAAATGATAATATTAAATCAAGCGATATGAACAAGATAGCAAGCATCATCTCTTTGGCACTGCTCATGCCCTTGGCAGCTTTGGCACAGACGGTGAAGTCGCCCGACGGAAACGTCAGCCTCACCTTCTCGCTCACCGGCAATGGCGTACCCACCTACGAGATGACATATAAAAACAAGGCTGTCGTCAAACCTTCACACCTCGGACTTGAACTTGCTAAAGACAAGCACGCCAGCAAGGGCTTGCGCGAGACCAGTCTCATGGACGGCTTTACAGAAACCAGCAGCACAAAGTCAACTTTCGACGAGACTTGGACTCCCGTCTGGGGACAATATGCCAAGATCCGAAACCACTACAACGAGATGGCCGTGAACCTCACGCAACCCGCTACCAAGCGCAAGATGACCATCCGATTCCGCGTTTATAATATAGGTATAGGTCTGCGCTATGAGTTCCCACAGCAGGACTCTCTGGTGTATTTTGTCATCAAGGACGAACACACTCAGTTTGCTATGGCTGGTGATCACACCGCATGGTGGCTTCCCGGCGACTATGACACTCAGGAACAAGAAACGCAGGAGAGCAAGCTCTCTGAGATACGCGCCCGTTTCCATGACGCCGTGAACTGGAACAACTCGTCGGTTGCGGTCTTCTCGCCCACAGGCGTGCAGACCGCCTTACAGATGAAGACCAAGGACGGACTGTATATCAACATCCATGAGGCTGCCTGCGTCGACTATGCCACCATGCATCTCAACCTCGATGACAAGAACATGGTTTTCGAGTCGTGGCTCACTCCCGATGCTACAGGTATGAAAGGCTATATGCAAACTCCCTGCAATACGCCTTGGCGCACCGTGGCCGTAAGCGACGATGCTCGCGACATGCTCTCTGAGGCCAACAACCTCATTTACAATCTCAACGAGCCGTGCAAGATAGAGGATACTTCCTGGATACATCCTACGAAGTACTGTGGTGTGTGGTGGGAGATGATCGTCGGCCGCAACTCATGGAACTACACCGATGAGTATCCGTCCATCAAGCTCGACAGCATCGACTGGAGTAAAGTGAAGCCCAACGGACGCCACGGTGCCAACAACACCGAGGTGCGCAAGTATATCGACTTCGCCGCTGCCAACGGTCTCTCCGAGGTACTCGTCGAGGGATGGAACGTAGGTTGGGAAGACTGGGCCAACCATTGGAAGGACTATGTCTTCGACTTCGTCACGCCTTATCCCGACTTCGACATCAAGGCACTCAACGACTATGCCCACTCCAAGGGCGTGAAACTGATGATGCACAACGAGACTTCTTCGAGCGTGGTCAACTACGAGCGTCATTTGGAAGCTGCCTACAACTTAATGAACAAATATGGCTACGATGCCGTGAAAAGTGGTTATGTGGGCGACATCATCCCACGCGGGGACCATCACTTCTCGCAACCGATGAACAATCACTATCTCTACTGCGTCAAGGAGGCTGCCAAACACCATATCATGGTCAATGCTCATGAGGCCACACGTCCTACCGGCATCGCCCGTACATGGCCTAACCTCGTCGGCAACGAGAGTGCACGCGGTACAGAGTACGAGGCTTTCGGCGGCAGCTATCCCAACCACACCGTCATCCTGCCCTTTACTCGTCTGCAGGGCGGCCCGATGGACTACACGCCGGGTATCCTCGAGACTCAACTGAAGACATGGAGCGACAACCCAAGCTATGTACGCACCACACTCGTGGGTCAGCTTGCCCTCTATCTCGTCATGTGGGGTCCACTACAGATGGCTGCCGACCTACCCGAGAACTATGCCAAGTACAACGATGCCTTCCAGTTTATCAAGGATGTTGCCATCGACTGGTCCGACAGTAAGTATATCGAGGCTGAACCTGCCCGCTACATCACCGTAGCACGCAAGGCAAAGGGCAGCAACAACTGGTTCCTCGCCGGCAAGTGCGATGAACATGGACATCAGAGCACCGTGAAGCTCGACTTCCTCGACAAGGGCCGCAAGTACGAGGCTACGATCTATGCCGATGCCAAGAACGCCAGCTACGACAAGAACCCAAAGGCATATGTCATCACCAAACGCACAGTGAAGAAGGGTGACACCCTGAAGTTCACCGAGGCACCCGGCGGAGGATTCGCTGTCAGCATAAAGCCCGCCCACTAACCCCTCCCAAAGGAAGAGGAAAAGCGGATCGGAGGAGTTCTATACCTTCCCCTACACTCCTCACTTTCTCTACACCCCTAAATCACCTTTAGCAACAAACCATGAACATCAAACAACTATCAATATCTGTCATCGCTATGTTGGCAACAAATATGTCTGCTTGGGCGCAGGATGTCTTTCGCGAGATGTCCTACAGTCCCAAGCAGACTGTTTTTTATCTCAATAGCCCCAAGCGACCTACCCTCTCGTTGTGGAGCGACGGCGACGGCGGTCAGCCTCTGCGTACGGTGAAGATGCGTGCCGACGGTAAAAACCGTTGGAAAGCCACCGTCAAGGGCGACCTCAAGGGACAGTTCTATACCTTTAACATCGGACGCGGTGACACACCGGGCGTCTTCGCCAAGGCCGTCGGTGTCAACGGACAGCGCGGTGCTATCATAGACCTGCGTCAGACCGACCCGGAAGGCTGGGCTGATGACCATAGGCTCACCACCCATTCCCCTGCCGACCTCGTCATCTACGAGATGCACCACCGCGACTTCTCCATCGCCAGCCACGCCGACCATCCGGGTAAGTTTCTGGCACTGTCAGAGCCTTGGGCGGTGGACTATCTCAAGAGCCTCGGCGTCAACGCTGTGCATATCCTGCCGTCGTTTGACTTCGCCTCTGTCGACGAGACCAAACTCGACAAACCACAGTACAATTGGGGCTACGACCCACTGAACTACAACGTACCGGAGGGCAGCTACTCCACTGACCCCTATACCCCCGCCACACGTATCCGTGAGTTCAAGAAAATGGTACAAGCCTTGCACAAGGCTGGCATCCGCGTCATCCTCGACGTGGTCTATAACCATACCTTCGACCTCGACAACAGCAACTTTCAGCGTACCTATCCCGGCTACTACTATCGGTTCACCAAGGACGGCAAGCCCAGCAACGGCTCGGGCTGCGGCAACGAGACCGCCTCAGAGAAACCGCTCATGCGCGAATTCATGCTCGAAAGCGTGAAATACTGGGCCACAGAATACCACATCGACGGCTTCCGCTTCGACCTCATGGGCGTGCACGACATCCCGACGATGAACGCTATCCGACAGGAGCTCACAGCCCTCGACCCGAACATCTTCATCTATGGCGAAGGCTGGAGTGCAGGCAGCTGCGCCCTTCCCAACGATCGGCTGGCCATGAAAGCCAACATGAAGCAGATGCCAGGTATCGCCGCCTTCTGCGATGATTTGCGCGATGCTGTACGCGGACCGTTCAGCGACGACCATAAACCCGCATTCCTCGCCGGGATGCCGGGCAGTGAGGAGAGCATCAAGGCAGGCATCACCGGTATGATTGCCCATCCGCAAGTGGACTATACCAAGGTGAACTACAGCAAGGAGCCATGGGCCACCGAGCCCACACAGATGATCGCTTATGTCAGTTGTCACGATGACATGTGCCTCGTCGACCGTCTGAAGGCTTCCATCCCGAACATCACGTCATCTGAACTACAAGCCCTCGACAAGCTCGCCCAGACGATCGTATTCACCTCTCAGGGTGTGCCCTTCATGCTCAGCGGTGAGGAGTTGCTGCGCGACAAGAAGGGTGTGCACAACAGTTTCAACTCGCCCGACAGCATCAATGCCCTTGACTGGGGCAACCTGCAGCGCTATCCCGGTGTCACAGATTACTATCGCCGGCTTATCGCCCTGCGCCGCCATCACCCGGCTTTCCGTCTCGGCTCAGCCGCCGCAGTGCGTGAGCATCTGGAGTTCCTGCCGTCGCAGCCAGCTCTGGTAGCCTTCCACCTGAAGGATCTTGACGGCATCGACAGTTGGAGCAACATCTATGTCATCTTCAATGGCAACCGTGAAACCCGCACCATCACGTTGCCAGAAGGCACATACCGTGTGGTCTGCCAAAACGGACAAATCGACGAGACCGGCCTCACTATCCTACCTGGAGGTGACGTAAAGGTAAGCGGACAGAGTGCGATGATTATGGTAAAATAAATATAATAGAAGATATGAAGAAAACGCTCATGACTTTAGGACTGGGACTGATGATGGCCACGGCAACTTCTGCCACCACGATCAGCCGCATCGACCCCACCGACTGGTATGTGGGGATGAAAGACCCGAGCCTGCAGCTCATGGTCTATGGTAAAGATGTAAAGAACGTCAAGCAAGTCACTACCGACTACGCCGGCGTGAAGGTGGACTCCATCGTCCGTCTCGACTCACCCAACTATCTGCTCGTCTACCTGAACCTGCAAGGTGCTAAGGCCGGACAGATGACGCTGAACTTCGACGGCAAAAAGGTGCGCTACACGCTGAAGAACCGCACCATGCGCGGCGAGGATCACAAAGGCTTCTCCAACGCCGACGTGCTCTACCTGCTCATGCCTGACCGTTTCGCCAACGGCAACCCGAAGAACGATGTCGTCAAGGGTATGCGTGACCAGACCTGCGACCGCACCAAGCCGAGTCTGCGCCACGGCGGTGACCTCGCCGGTATTGAACAGCACCTCGACTATTTCACCGACCTCGGCGTCACCGCACTGTGGTTCACTCCGATCTTAGAGAACAACTGGCCCAACGACCATGGCGTGAACAGTTCGTACCATGGTTACGCCACCACCGATTATTATAAGGTGGATCCCCGCTTCGGTACCAATGCGGAGTACAAGCAACTCATCGACGAATGCCACAAGCGTGGGCTGAAGGTGGTGATGGACATGATCTTCAACCATTGCAGCGATTACCATCCCTGGAACCTCGACCCGCCTACAAAGGACTGGTTCAACAATCCCAACTACGGCTTGCAGACAAGCTATAAGCTCACCCCCGTTCTCGATCCCTATGCCTCGAAGCAGGACATGCGCGAGACCGTCGACGGATGGTTTGTCAAGTCCATGCCTGACCTCAACCAGCGCAACCCCCACCTCATGCGCTACCTCATCCAAAACAGTGAGTGGTGGATAGAAACAGCTGGCATCGACGGCATCCGCATGGACACCTATCCCTATGCCGACCGAAAGGCGATGGCCGAATGGATGAAAACCCTCGACACGGAATATCCCAACTTCAACACCGTAGGCGAGACGTGGGTCACCGAACCAGCCTACACCGCTGCCTGGCAGAAAGACTCAAAGCTCAGCAACATGAACAGCTATCTCAAAACTGTCATGGACTTCAGCTTCTTCGACAAGCTCAGCCAGGCCAAGCACGAAGAGACCGACGACTGGTGGAAGGGACTCAACCGCATCTACAACAGTCTCTGCTATGACTATCTCTATGCCGACCCGTCGCATGTGCTGGCCTTCATCGAGAACCACGACACCGACCGCTTCCTTGGCAATGGCAAGGACTCCACAGCACTGAAACAGGCACTCGCCCTGCTGCTGACGATGAATCGCATCCCACAACTCTACTACGGTACAGAGGTGCTGATGAACGGAACCAAGGAGGTCACCGACGGCAATGTACGACGCGACTTCCCCGGCGGTTTCCCCGGCGACACGCACAACTGCTTCACCGCCCAAGGCCGCACCAAGGCCGAGAGCGCCATGTTCCAGTGGGAGAGCAAACTGCTCCACTGGCGTCAGGGCAACGAGCTCATCAGCAAGGGCAAGCAGACGCAGTTTATCCCCTTCAAGGGCATCTACGTCATCGCTCGCCAGTATCAGGGCCGCACGTCGCTGACCATCCTCAACGGCAAGCGAAGCGAGGCCACCATGCCTGTAGCCCGCTATGCTGAGGTCATCGGCAAAGCCACCACAGCCACCGATGTCATTTCCGGACGCAAAATCGACCTCACCCACGACATCACCCTGCAACCCAGGGAAGCCCTCGTGGTGGAATTCTGATCCTAAAGGAATCATCCTCATTCCCCTCTCCTTATAGGCAACCAGCCCTTTGAGTGCTCTACCTATAAGAAGAGGGGTATAACGTTTATTTTAGCCGTTTATACCAACTACCAATATTTGAAAAATGATTATCCGGAGAATACAACAGGAGGACAATGCCCGCGAGGCTGCTCTCATCCGTGCTCCTTTTGACGAGCTGAACATGGAGAAGCGGCACACCGTCTACGACGATCCCAACACCGACCGACAGTACGAAGTCTTCCAGTCGTGTACCCATTCCGTGCTGTGGGTGGCGGAAGATCAAGGCGTCGTTGTCGGCTCCTGTGGTGTCTATCCCACCGAGGGTCTGCCTGAAGGATGGTGCGAGATCGTGAAGTTCTATGTCGACCGCCATTGCCGTGGCAAGGGCATCGGCCGCCAGCTCTTTGTCAAAGCCTTGGAGTCCGCCCGTTCCCTTGGCTACCTCACTGCCTATTTGGAGACTTTCCCCGAGTTCGCAGAAGCGGTAGGCATGTACGGGAAGTTGGGCTTCAAAGCCATTGACCATCAGGTAGGACAGTCCGGCCATACCGCCACCAGCATCTGGATGACAAAGGAGTTGCGATTCTGCCACTTCACTGATGACAACATGAAATGGAAGATATTGAAATCTTACAACATCATCCATCGGTCCCATCTCGATGCTTACAGCGAGCAAGTGGAGTTGCCCAACGGCAAAGTCTTTGATGAGTTCTACCACCTTCATTTCGATCCTGTAGTGTGCATCGTCGCCGAGACGGAAGACGGGCAGCTGATCATGGAACGCCAATATCGCCACGCCGTCAAAGAGATACTTACCGAGATTCCGGCCGGTATTGTAGAAAAGGGCGAAGATCCTTTAGAGGCCGCCCAACGGGAATTGCTGGAAGAGACGGGCTTTGGCGGAGGACAGTGGACGGCCCTGGGCGCAGAGTATGCGCAAGGCGGCGTGCAGGACAACACGATGTACAGTTTCTATGCCAAAGGCGTGAAGCCGGTGAGTTCCCGTCATCTCGATGCCTCAGAAGACATTGCTGTTCATCTCATCGACAAGGCTGAGGTTCTCGGCATGCTCATCAATGGAGAGATCCGTCAGGCTCCCATCTCCCCTGCCCTATGGAAATACTTTGCCCTCTACACCGACCTGCTGCGATAGAGACTGCAAGTATATATTATACAAAGAAATTATTTTGAGAGTAAGAATATATTTATTACCTTTGCATGTATTCATCCACTTTGAGGTTCATAAGCGGAATCTCAAAAAGGGATGAATATAGGATGCCTTAAAACACCCCCTTACGAAACGACTTACATAACAATCACTTATAACCAATCTTACGTTTAAACAATGAAGTATTTGATAATAAGGTATTTCACATTATTGATGCTCATTAGTAATTCTATCGCACTCATCGCGGAGAACGCCTACAACTTCAACGTTCTAGGATTATCCTATGGGTTAAGTGATGAGTATGTCCTTAGTTCATATATTGATAGTAGAGGCTTCTTATGGGTTTGTACAACGAATGGACTCAATCGCTGGGATGGTCATTCCTTCTTGCACTATTCCTCTTCTTCCTCCGATCTCTCTACCCGTATCCGAAGCAACGCCATTGCTCAAATGGTAGAAGATAAGCATCATCAGTTATGGATGATCTCAGATGCTGGATTATCACAAATGAATCTACTTTGTGGTGGTATTCAGTATTTTGACAAATTGGATATACCAAATGCCTACTATCTTTCCATGCCTATTTTTTCCATTGCAAAAGACGGGAATGACAACATTTGGTTAGGGCAGGCAGGTGACGTACTCCATCTGCTTCTTGATTCTACCGGACAAATACGACGCATTCATAAGATTTCTCTTCCCAGCATCTCAGCTACACAACTCCAAATTCAAGGTAACAGAGTTTGGGTAGGAAGTTCCCAACATCTTGAACTCATCCAATACGATGCTAACCATCACACTTACAGGCTCGACCGTATGCCTCAAGAAGTCCATGATCCGTTCTACGGAATTACAGCCTTATCCGCTACAGACAGTGTGCTTTGGGTAGGAACCTCCCATGGCCTTTATCAATATGACGTTAAGAAGAAAGAGGCACAAGCTATTCATATAGGTAATACAAAGAATATTACTTGCCTGACAGCCGATAAGCAAGGTAATATATATGTGGGCTCACCTGCCGGACTAAAGATCCTTCATCCTAATGGAACTCAAGAATATCTTTGTCAAGGACAACTTTATTATGGACTTAGCTCCAACTATGTCACACATATAACTGTTGATCAACACCATTGTCTCTGGGTAGGAACTCTCTTAGGCGGACTTAACCGGATAACCCTTAAACAAATTAATTTCCATTATTATATGGCAGGCAAAGGAATAGATCAGAAAGTAATAACCAGACTTTTTGTGGATCACCAAGGCAATATTCTTGCAGCTGTTCTTAACAACGGGCTTGCTATAAAGAAGAAGGGCAATAGTACTTGCATCTACGTGCCTCACATAGGAGATGCCTTTAATGGGGATGCTAACATTTTAGCAATTATCCAAGACGATTCGGGCAACTATTGGCTTGGCACACGCAATGGCGGACTTTGTATGATGTCGTCCACAGACATCTCACATCCTCATTTTATTTCTTACAATGTTTCTAACAGTAATATCCACTCTAACACAGTCTATGATTTAGCATTAGATCGTAAACGGCACGGATTGTGGCTCTGCAATGGAGAGACCGTTCAGTTTTTTGATCTGCGCACTCACCGCTTTACCGACATTCATTTTTCCGATGATACCAACACGCTTCTCCCCTATACCCTACACCTCGATCGCAACGACCGCCTGTGGATCGGTGGTAATGGGCTCTGTGTAGCCTCCTTGTCTGTCTACGACTCTCAATCACAAGGATATCTTTCACAGTACTATCACTATCGTTTAGACAAACCCAACAGTAAGATCTTTGAGCGGATCTCTACCATCTTGGAGACGAGAAGCGGTCAAATTTATATTGGCAGCCAATGCAACGGTCTTTTCCTTTTGAGGAAAGGGAGCGGTTGCCGCGATCTCACCTTCCGTCATCTCACTTTCAACTATGGTTTTGTCGACGACAAGATCTCCATGCTTCTCGAAGGTAATGACGGGCGAATATGGATCAGCACATTACAGGGCATTTTCGTATATGATCCACACACACATCTAAGCATCCACTGCAACCAAGACGAAGGACTGCTTATGTCACAATTTTATGTCAGATCTGGTTGCAATCTTCCCAACGGGGCCTTATGCTTTGGTTCCACCAATGGCTTTGTCATGTTTCAAGGATCACTTAGGCCTTCGCCTGAACATCGCCATGTCACGATCTCCACCGTTGTTGTGGACGGCAAGATGGTTGCACTTCCTACCAACAAGACTTTAGAATTATCACCCGATAATATGACCATAGACATCACATTTTCGGCACTTGACTTGATCCATCCTTCCGAAGTAGTCTATGCTTATCAGTTAGAAGAGTTAAGCAATCAATGGACGATTCTCCACAACAGCCAGCATGTCAGCTTCACGGCACTTCGTCCTGGTTCATACCACCTCCGTCTTAGATGCACTAACCATAACGGCACCTGGTCACACAACGAAACCATATTGACAATCATTGTGCATCCTCCTTTTTATCTCTCTACCGGATTCTATATCTTTGTGATCATCATCTTTTCCCTGTCCACCTGGGGCTTGTTCCTATGGTATTCCCGCAGGCAAAAAGCGTTACAAATATTGCTAAAGAAAAAGATACAACTGAGAAGTTGGCAATTGGCTGAGACCATGGAGCGCAACAACAATGAGAAAGTGGAGCTCTACACACGGTTAACCCATGAACTGAAAACCCCGCTGACGCTGATTCTCGGCCCTGTCAGCGAAATTAAGGAGCGCAACAACAATGCTGCGTTAACAGAGTTCATTCAGATGATTGAGCGCAACAGCAAGTATCTTCTTCATCTTGTCTCTGACATCATGAGCCTACACCCGTTAAATGGTTCGGCATCAGGCCTGAAGCAGACTCCTGTCAATATACAGCATTTGTTGGGCATGTATGTTTCTAATTTCCAGACCATATTAGGCCTGCGCAATATTAGCATCCATTATTTTGCATCATCGTCACAAGATACAATCCTCTCTGACGAGCAGAAAATCCAGCACATCGTCGACAATTTGTTTTCCAATGCCGCAAAATACACTCCTAATGGTGGACATATTAAAGTGGGGAGCACCTTGATTCAAGACAAGAAACGCCCGACTGTCTATTGGCAATATCTATCCGTCTTCAACTCTGGCAGTTACATTCCTGCTGAAGAAAGGCAACAACTATTCAAGTGCTATTACACATCAAAGGGGCAACGGGCATACGAAGCAAGCCGTTCCGGAATAGGACTTTTTGTAGTCAAAGAACTGACCGACGCCCTTAAAGGCCGTATATCTATCGTCAGCAGACCCGATTGGGGTACCTGCTTTCGGGTAATCTTTCCTGTCGAAAAGGAAGAAGAGCCTGTCGGTTCTTCCACTAGCAGCGCATCCCTGCACAAACGGAATACGGTTCCATCGTCCAATGCTTCATCCCAACCGCAATTGCTTCTTGTAGAAGACAATGATGACATGCGGCAATACCTATGCTCCGTCCTCAGCGACCGATACAAAGTGATCCAAGCTAAAGATGGCGAGGAAGGCTATCAACAGGCATTGAGCCAGACACCAGACTTCATCATATCTGATCTGATGATGCCGGTATGCGACGGTTTGGAATTATGCCGCCGAATCAGGAAATGCACTCTGGTGAGCCATGTCCCATTCCTCATGTTGACCGCATTGTCTGATGAGAAAACCCAAACACGTTGCTACGAGTCTGGCGCAGATGCCTTCCTGTCAAAGCCTTTCGACAAAAACTTGCTTCTGACCAGAATAGACGGCATTCTATCTCGTCGCCAAGTTGTGCGCGAGCAAGTAGCCGAGCATTTGTTGATAGGAGGTGATGACAGCCTCCAAGTCAACGATACCGACAAGCTTTTCCTCACTGAGCTTGCCGCCACCGTAAAGGATCATTACGCTGACTCTGAATTCAGTGTAGCACAACTGGAATCACTCATGCACATGGGGTCAACCTCCCTCTACAAGAAGATCACAACGCTTACAGGACTTACTACATCTCAATACATACGACGCTACCGACTTCAGACCGCTCATCAGCTCTTGCAGAACCAGGGAGATAAAATCCACAGTGTAGCAGATGTTGCCTATGCCACGGGATTTAATGATCCTAAATATTTCACCCGCTGCTTTGTCAAAGAATACGGTGTACAGCCCAAAACATTGATAGGAAAGTAGGGGAAAAAGGATTTTTACCCCTATAAAAAAGGATATGTCCTCCTTGAAATGAATCTATCCTCCTAATTTTGCCCTCAAATTTAGGACAGAGACTGCTATGTATATATAATAATGTATAGGCAGCTCTCCCACCTACTATCTAACATCTATCTTATAACTTCTCAAGCATATGAAGCATTCTGTTAACTTTAAAGTGATCTCATTGTCATACTTAATCATGCTGACAATGAGTTGCAGTGCGCATCAACCGGCAAAAGCACAGGAGAACCGTGTAGTGATTACTAACGAGCAGACAATTGCTCAAACTATTTACGGTAAAGTACAAGGCTACCTTGATGGCGACGTGTTTACTTTCAAAGGCATTCCCTATGCTAAGGCAGACCGTTTCATGCCGCCACAGGCTCCCGACAAACACAACGGCATCCTCAAGTGCCGTCTGTACGGCCCCAAGGCTCCACAAGGCGAATCTCTCGAATGGAAGGGAATCAACCAGACCGACTATGCCTTTGGCAATCAGTTCGTCTACGAGCCCATGGACGAAAAGGGATGCCTCGTACTCAATGTGTGGACCAAGGGACTGTCCACATCGCGCAAACGCCCTGTCTTTGTGTGGATCCATGGAGGCGGCTATTCCTCTGGGTCTGGACATGATCTGCCCTGCTATGAAGGAAAATCACTTGCCAAAAAGGGCGACATTGTCACCGTGACCCTCAACCATCGACTCAATGTACTGGGCTACTGCGACCTGACTGCATTAGGTGGCAAGTATTCACAAAGTGTAAACCTTGGCATGCAAGACATTGTCAAGGCTCTTGAGTGGGTAAAAGACAACATAGCCTACTTTGGTGGCGATCCTAACAATGTCACGATTGGCGGACAGTCGGGAGGTGCCGGGAAAGTGTCAACATTGCTTGCTATGCCCTCCGCACATGGACTCTTTCAGAAAGCAATCATTCAAAGCGGATCTACGTTACGGCAAGCTGAGTCGTCGGCCAGCCAAAAACTTGGACTCGCCTTGCTCGACGAGCTCGGCATCCGCCCTTCTGAGGCAGAAAAGCTCAACAGCATCCCTTACGAGCTGCTCGTTAAGGCGGGTGATCGGGCCATACGGAAGATGGCAACATCTGCTACAGACCGCCATCTGGGATTCTTGCCTGTTGTCGATGGCAACATTCTGCCACGCCACCCATTCTCTCCCGATGCGCCAGACATAAGTAAAGACATACCTGTCATTATCGGTACAGACTTCAACGAATTCTCCTTCGAGAACACACCACTTACTTTACAGCAAGCTAAGGACTTACTACAAAAACAATTTGGAAATCGCACCGACGAGTTCATTCAGGCCTTTAGCCGCGTCTATCCCCATGCCACGCCACGCGACATGACTGCCATCGACTTAGGCTTCCGTCCTGGCGCCATCAAGCAAGCCGATCTGAAGAGTGCACAGCAGGGAGCGCCAGTATATCTGTATCTGTTCAATTGGCGTCCGAAGACCAATCTTCTTGCGGCTTCCCACGGCATGGAGCTTCCTTTTATGTTCAACAACGTGAGCTTGCAGCCTGAAATGACCGGCAATACCGCAGATGCCCATGCCTTGGAAGAAATCATGAGCGATGCCTGGTTGCAGTTTATCAAAGAGGGAAACCCAAGAACACCTCGCCTCCGCAACTGGCAACCCTATACAGCAGCCAATCCTGTGTTTATGATTTTCGATGACAAATGCTCCATTGGACATGTCGATAAGAATCTGAGAACACTCATGTCGTTTGGATCACCTATATTCTAAAATAACATGAAGCACCAACAGACCTTAGGAATCCTGACACTCCTGTTTTCTTTTCTGCTCTCCTGCAATGCAACAGAGAAAGTAGGAGTGCTCACGATCCATGGCAGTCAGCAAGGGACCAGTATAGCTCCGGGCATGTATGGCATATTCTTCGAGGAGATCAACCACTCCGGCATTGGAGGGCTCTATCCCGAACTCATCCGGAATCGTGATTTCGAAGAGGGCGACACTCCTTCCGGTATGGTTGAGCGTGACGGATATGTTTATGCTCCACATCTAAAGAATTATTCGACTGGGGCATATAGCGACTTCCGCCTGCCATGGAACGCAGACTCTCTGCAGAGAATCGGATGGCACACCGAGGGCAGAATCTGCTCGCACCTCACGACAGAGCATCCTCTCCACCCCAACACGCCTCACTCCTTATGTGTGAACATCGGGCAAGGAGGGGCCTCCATTGTCAATGAAGGATTTTGGGGCATCGCTGTCCGCAAAAGAGAATCCTATCTCCTGAGATTCTTCCTTCGTCCCTACAGCTATTCGGGAGATGTTGAGGCGCGTATTGTCTCCGAAACAGGACAGATACTGAGCCGCCGTGTATTCAAGATCAACAGCTCGCAAGAATGGAAAGAATATAAAGCGCAGCTGACACCGGCATCAACCTGCAAGAAAGGAACATTCCAGTTGGTTTTCGGTCATCCCGGCGAACTCTGCATGGACTATGTATCTCTCTTTCCTGAGAACACTTTCCATCATCGTCCCAATGGCCTTCGTTCTGACATAGCACAGCTCTTGGCAGATCTTCATCCTGGTTTCCTTCGCTGGCCAGGAGGATGCATCGTTGAGGGCATGACTCTCGACAACCGCATGAAATGGAAAGAGACACTGGGAGATCCGATGACCAGAAAAGGAGAATGGCTACTGTGGAACTACCATACCAATTGGGGATTTGGTTTCCATGAATTCTTGCAATTTTGTGAAGACATTAAAGCCAAACCCCTATTCGTCGCCAACGTGGGCATGTCATGTAGCGTGAGAAACGGTGACTACACCGACAGCCTAAATGAATATATCCAAGACATCAACGATGCTATTGAATATGCCAACGGACCGGTCACCAGCAAATGGGGTGCTCTCAGGGCACAGGCCGGGCATCCCGCACCTTTCCATTTACGTTACATAGAACTTGGCAATGAACAGTCTGGGGACTTCTATGCCCACCGATATAACCAACTGTATGCTGTCTTGAAAAAGCAACATCCCGACATCTGCTTCATCTCCACATTGCAAATGGAGAAAAGCCGTGATCTACTCAAGAAAGCCGACATGATTGATCCCCACTGGTATGCCGATCCTGTTTTCTTCCATGAAAGCACACATATATTTGATAGTGTTCCAAGAGGAAAATACAAGATATATGTTGGAGAGTTCGCTACCATCACGGATGCCAATTTGAGAGGAGCACTTGCAGAAGCTGCCTTCATGTTTGGCATGGAACAAAACGGTGATCTCGTCAGCATGGCCTCAGAGGCTCCGCTCATCGAGAATTCCAACCACAGAGACTGGCCGACAAACCTCATTAAGGTCAACAACGACCAAGCGTTTGGCCGCACCAGTTATCATGTGCAGAAGATGTTGGCGGACAACCTGCCTGCATTCAATCTGCAAACTACCTTTAACCGTCAACAACCTTCTGCCTTCGTCGGGCGGATAGGATTCATTGGAAGCGGTAGCGATGTCCAATATCGCAACATCCGCATTGTTGACCAGAAGGGGAAACAGATCTACAAGTCTGACAACATAGAAGGTTGGAGCAAATTCGAGGGAAGACACCAAAGCATGTTCAGCCTGTTCAACCGTCCCGTCATGCTTCTTGACCGTGTAATAAATCCAGGCACACGCATAGAATTCGACACGCGTGCCGTCAAGGAAAAAATCACAAGTGCCATTACCGGACACAGCTTCACGTTGCTCCGTCAAGGCGATGAGGTGACAGTACCTCCCGGCTTCATCTTTGGAGCAGACAAGGATGCAGAAAACTACATGACGCTTTCTTTCGGCGCCCCTGGCCGCAATCAGCTAATGACCATCCTCAAGACCATTGACGGCAAAACCAGTTTCAACAGGTCGACAGAAGGCGTTAACGCTGACTTAAAAGCCGGGGAGTGGCATCACGTGATCGTGGAGATGCGCTCAGACCATCAGCTGGTTTGCACCATCGACGGACAACAGCGATATTCAACCGCCGTGGAGCGTGTGCCTCTGGTTCATGCTATAGCCGGATATGACGACAAGGAAGGAGACGTGATCATAAAAATGGTCAATGCCTCTCGCACACCGCTTACCATCCCGATCGACTTAAAAAACATCCAAACAGAAGGGAAGGCAAGTGTGACGATGCTCTCTGCTTCGAGTCTTGATGACGAGAATACATTCGAAAATCCATATAAGATAATTCCAGATCATCAGTCCATAAAAGTCAAAGGAGCGAAGTTCAGATACAAGCTTAAGCCCTTCTCTTTAGCAATACTCAGAATAAAAGCCAAGAGAATCCCCTGACACTAAATCACATTTCAATACTTACAATCCTAAACAACATGAAAAAGCAATTTTTAGCCTTAAACCGAAGAGCAAGCGTTTTCCTGCTTCTCTTTATCAGCCTCTTCCTACACTCTTTGGGGGCTTTTGCCCAGTCGCTTAAGGGCAACGTCTACGACAAAGAAGGACAACCCATAATCGGTGCTACCATTCTTTCTGAATTTTCGATTATTTTGTAGCGATAACGCTGGCC
>UMGV01077301.1_pt1 | contig 27051 bp, 24 predicted proteins | sample 1965361 | NCBI WGS metagenome assembly UMGV01 (sample SAMEA4836081, study PRJEB28245) | human gut metagenome | biome: gut microbiome; material: fecal sample | place: Denmark | collected 2008
GGAAGAAACAGAAAGAACATTTGGAATATGACAAGACTATATCTCACAAGGCATGGCGAAACCTACGACAACGCCAATAAGATAATGCAGGGACAGACACCGGGCAGACTCAACGACCACGGCATAGAACAGGCGAAGGAAGTGGCAAAGAAACTGGCCGAGAAGCATTTCGACGCTTTCGTGTCGAGCGATCTGAAGAGGTCTATAGACACCTGCCGGATTATCGCCGAACCGCATCATGCGGATGTGCGCACCACTCCACTGCTGAGAGAACGCGACTGGGGAAGCTTCACCGGACGATATATCCCAGACCTGAAAGACGAAGTGTGGCCTGACGATGTGGAATCTCTCGACACGCTGAAGGCGAGGGCACGGGATTTTCTTGAGTTGATAAAGCGAGAATATCCCGGACAGACAGTCCTTGCCGTGGGACATGGAATAATAAACAAGGCTATACAGGCTGTTTATTACAACAAGGAAATGAAGGATGTACAGAAGATGACAAATGCAGAGGTCAGAGTGTTGGACTTATGATTTTCTGCAAGCACCTGCCAACACTGCCATTCCAAAACCATGGAATGGTATACTTGAAGTCAAACGCCGTCAAGCGTCAGACTTCATTAAACGGGTCTCCTGTTTCAGACACGAAAATAATCGGTATTCTACTTTATGCAGAAGAATACGGAAACCGAGATGCTGATTATAACTAATACTGATACTATCATAATTGTGGGGATATTTTTTATCGCTACAAAGATAAAAAAATATTCCGAAACCTTATCATGAGGCATCGGAATATTATATCTTTTTTAACAATAAGAACACTATTTGCACAAATATCATTTATGCTTTTTCAGCTCTATGACTACTATCTCGCCAGGACATCCAAGTCTGAATGGGACGAAACCTCCCACACCGCAGCTCACGTTGATTGAACGTCTGCCCTCGGTATATAACCCTCCCCATTCGTCATACTTCAGTGAGGCTGGCGACCAGCCGAAGAACTTCATCTGTCCGGCATGGGTATGTCCGCTGAGCGTCAGCTGCGAAGTGGAATGCGGTAGTATGTCGGTGCGCCAACTTGTCGGATCATGCTGAAGCATGAGTATGAACGCACCTTTCTGATTGACGCCATGGAGGGTCTTCTTCAAGTTGCCGAAACTCGGCACTCTCGGACTCTCGCCCTCGAACTCCATTCCAGCCACAACGATAGAGTCGTTGCCGCGACGTATCACACAGTTGTCGTTGAGCAACAGTTTCCAGCCCATCCTGCGCTGCACATCCTTCATCTCCTGACAGTTATGACGCCGCTCTGCTTCGGTTGCCTTTACATAATAGGCATAGTCGTGGTTGCCAAGCACGGAGAACACGCCATCTTTCGCTTTGAGGGAAGCGAGGGTCTTCTCGTGTTGATAGAGTTCTGAAGGGCGCATATTCTGCAAGTCTCCGGTAAAGGCTATCATGTCTGCCTTCTGACTGTTGATGCTGTCTGCCACGACTTTCAGCATGAAAGCCCTCTGTCCTGTATATGTACCCACGTGGGCATCGCTGAACTGCACGATACGGTAGCCATCGAAAGCCTCTGGCAGATCTGCCGACTCGAAGGTGACATGGCGCACCGTCACTTTGTTGAATCCCTTGGTGAAACCATATACGCAAACGACAGCCAAGAAGACCCCTGCCAGAATTCCTGCATAGTTGCCCCAGTTTGTCTTTGTCTTGTGATAGACGCAATGTCCCCATCCCAGGATGGAGCAGACCGTGAAGACGAACTTCGGCACTGCCCATACTCCGAGGAGCAGGAGATAGAAGTTGAGACAATCCATGTCTGCCGGAGCGAAATCCGGCTGAACTGCCATCACCACGCTATATGCCACCATCGCCATGCTTTGTGCCGCCCAAGCTGTAATGGCTGCTATCTTGTTGCGCTTCATGTAGCGAAGGAAATGCAGATATACGTAAACATCGGAAACCAGCAGAAGCAGCAGTATGGGAATCAGTATTTTTACTATCATTATTCTATTTCGTTATTAGATGGAAGAATGGTCGAACTCCACCTGTTCGCCATGCACCGAATCGTCGAACTTTCCATTATCATATATATGGTGACCGTTGCAGAAGGTATGCTCCACCTTCCATCCGAAGGTTTTGCCCTCCAACGGACTCCACTTGCACTTGCTCTGTATGTCTTCGCTTGTCAACGTCCATTTCACACCTGGACGCACCACCACGATGTCTGCCTTGTAGCCCGGACGCAGGAATCCGCGGTCTTTCACTCCGAAGAGCTTTGCCGGATTGTGGCTCATCAGCTCTGCCACTCTCTCCACCGTCAGCACACCCTGGTCTACGAGCGAGAGCATCGTGACGAGCGAGAACTGAAGCATCGGCATTCCCGACATGGCATTCTGGCAACCACCCTGTTTCTCTTCTATGAGATGTGGAGCATGGTCTGTCCCCACCACAGCGATACGTCCGTCTGTAAGAGCGGCACGCAGGGCATCGCGGTCGGCGGCGGTTTTCACTGCCGGATTGCATTTTATCCTTGCTCCAAGAGTCTTGTAGTCGGCATCGGTGAATACAAGATGTGCCACCACAGCCTCTGCCGTAATCTTGGGGAATCCGTCGCTGCCCGCAGCGGCAAGCACTTCCTTCTCTGAATATTTCTCAAAAAGCTCCAGCTCCTTCTCCGTGGTGAGATGTGCCACATGGAGTCGCGCTCCGCTCTCCTTTGCCAGTTTCACGGCGAGTTCAGTGGATTGCCAGCATGCCTCAACCGACCTTATCTCCGGATGGTGGCAGACATCGGGGTCTTCGCCCCATTTCTTCTTTGCCTCAGCCATGTTCCGGTTGATGATGCCGGTGTCTTCACAATGTGTCATTATCGGAAGTTTCACCTTGGTGAATATCTGCCGCAACGCCTTCTCACGGTCAACGAGCATGTTTCCCGTTGACGATCCCATGAAGAGTTTCACTCCCGGCACCTTCTTTGTATCCACCTTCAGCAGCTGGTCGATATTGTCGTTTGTAGCTCCTATGAAGAAGGAATAGTTCACGTGACTCTTCTGCCGTGCCATATCGAGTTTACCTTCAAGGTCGGCAAGTGTGGTGGTCTGAGGTTTGGTGTTAGGCATGTCGAAATATGTCGTCACTCCTCCGTATGCCGCTGCCCTGCTTTCCGTCTGCATGTCTGCCTTGTGTGTCAGTCCGGGGTCACGGAAATGCACATGGTCGTCTATCACTCCCGGCAATACGAAACACCCCGTGGCATCTACTGTTTCGTCGTAGTTGTCCCGGGGTGTTTCGCCATTGCTCAGTATGCTTACTATTCGGTCGTCTTCAATCAGAATGTCTGCCTTGACTGCCATTCCCTCGTTCACGACCGTAGCTCCTGTAATCAATGTCTTCATTATTCAAGTAAGGTATAAAAGTTTACGGCCTGTCCTGAAGAATCTTTACCTCTCAGGACCAGCCTTGGCTTATGGGGTTATTCAGCAGGCTGTGCCAACTGGTTTGGCGTCGGTCCGTCCATCGGCTGCTGTGGAGCATCGGTGGGTTGTGGTCCTGCCGCCGGCTGCGGAGCCGGTCCGTCTGGCGTTGCCATGCCGTTCAATATTTCCTGATTCTGCTGTGCCTTCTGATAGTAGTCCCTCACGTAGGCATCGTTCTTGAAGTGGTCCGTCGCCTTGCTCATGATGTCTTCTATCCATGGCGAGAGTTCCGGTATCGGGTATCCCATAGTCATCATGAAGAACACTCCGGGACCGAGCACGTTGTCGAAGTTGTCGCAGATGAATGATGTGATGAGCTTGTCCTCCTTCTGAGTGATCTGCTGCGCTTCGATTGCGAGTTTCTGGTTTATGGTATTCTCGTCCTCACCGTTCATTATCGCCTGGCTCTGCTTGTGTGCGAGGTCGTTCATCTGCATCTCGAGCTGGTTGTATTTCTCAATGAATTCAGAGAGTTTGTCGTTGAGCGGCGTGCCGCTCACCTTCTGCGATCCGTTGTCAATCTTCACGTTGATGCTTCCTGACTCCAGGACTACAGGCATTATGTTCTCGTCGTCCATAAAGAGTGTCACCATCCTTACGGAGTCGAGTCTTCCATTGAAGCCGAACTGTCCGTGAACGACGTCGCAAGAATCAATGTTCTTCAGGTCGCTGTCATGATATTGCTTCAGGTATAGCATCTTGCCGTCGAGCACCGACACGTTGGATGTGCCCTTGATATCGTATGTTCCGGCACAAGATGTGAGTATCATTGCCACGGCAACGATGAGAGAGTAAAATATCTTATTCATATCTGTTTTTGAAATTCCATACAAATGTAAGTCGTATTACGGATGTATGGAAATATGTTTATTCTATTTAAAACAAGGTTCCCTGTTTTTAGCTTTTTTTAGTCTTTACGACACAGCATCCGCATGTTTGTCATTTCCATGTCAACGCTGCAAGTCCAGGTCGTTTATGCCTCACGCTGTTTGTTCTTCTGGAGCTCAGATGAGATGCGGTGTGTGGAATAGAGCTGGAGCACGGCAGCCACGAGCAGGGTCACCACCCAGTTGTTGTGGATGTACTTTACGTATGATGTGTATCCGTTGATTGTCTTTGCAAACAGAGGGAATACCACGTGATATGCGTTCTCCACCATCAGCAGCGCTGAGATGATGAAGAATACGGCTCCGGTGAGCATGATTCTTCTCAGTCGGCGCATGGTGACGTCGGTACCGGTATATTTCTGCATATACTGCATGGCGGCGAACATCAGTGTGCCTGGAGTGAAGATACAGGGTGCCACGGTCTGCTCTCCAAAAACATAGAGAGCTGCTCCCACCACCATCAGGCATGCTCCTATGAGCATCATGGCGCTTTGCGTTCTATTCAGCTGTTTCATTCTTGCTTGTCTCTTGTTTCTCGTCGTCGCTCAACACGAAGATATCCTCGTCGTCGGCCTTCATCATATAGTTCTCACGTGCAATCTTGGTGATAGCCCTTGGATTGCGGCGAAGTTCCTTCAGTTTCTGGTCGTCGCGCTCATACTGACTGTTGTATTCATCGATCTGTTCCTCCAGGTCGCTTATCTGCATGTCATATTTCATGCGGGTCAGGAAGCTGTTCTCGTCGAGCACGGCAACGATGAGCACACCAATTATCGTTGTTATCCAATAAATGTTGTGCGACATAAATCTCCACAGAGGGTTGATGCGACTCATTGTCTTTGTTTTATTTTATAGAATTAGTGTATCATTATTTTCGTGCAAAGATAGCTCAATTGAACGAAATTACATTATCTTTGCAAGAAAATAAGCGAAATCTTATATTTATTTATGGAAGAATACATTGTTTCGGCACGAAAATACCGCCCCATGTCGTTCGACTCCGTCGTGGGACAGTCGGCTCTCACCACCACTCTGAAAAATGCGGTGAGAAGCGGAAAGCTCGCCCATGCCTACCTGTTCTGCGGACCGAGGGGCGTGGGTAAGACCACATGCGCCCGCATCTTCGCCAAGGCGATAAACTGCCAGCACCCCACTGCCGACGGTGAGGCCTGCAACGAATGCGAGAGCTGCAAGGCGTTCAATGAACAGCGTTCATACAACATCTTTGAGCTCGATGCGGCAAGCAACAACTCGGTGGAAAACATCAAGGCGCTGATGGACCAGACCCGCATCCCACCCCAGGTGGGACGCTACAAGGTGTTCATCATCGACGAGGTGCACATGCTCTCCACACAAGCTTTCAATGCCTTTCTGAAGACTCTCGAAGAACCGCCGGCACACGTCATCTTCATCCTCGCGACAACGGAGAAGCACAAGATTCTGCCCACCATCCTGTCGCGCTGCCAGATTTACGACTTCGAGCGCATGACGGTGCCGGGCATCGTGAACCATCTGAAGATGGTGGCTGAGAAGGAGGGGATAAAATATGAGGAAGAGGCTCTCAACGTGATAGCCGAAAAGGCTGACGGCGGAATGAGAGACGCCCTCTCGGTGTTCGACCAGGCAGCGAGCTTCTGTCAGGGCGACATCACTTACGCCAAGGTGATTGAAGACCTCAACGTGCTCGACTCTGACAATTATTTCCGCATCATAGACTTATGTATGGAGAACAAGGCTGCTGAAGTGATGGTGTTGCTCAACAACGTCATCGCCAGAGGCTTCGACGGTGGCAACATCATCGGCGGACTGGCAAGCCACGTGCGCAACGTGCTGATGGCGAAGGACACGCAGACATTGCCGCTGCTGCAGACAAGCGAGGCACAGGCTCAGAAATACAAGGAGCAGGCACAGAAATGTCCTACCAAGTTCTTGTATTCGGCACTGAAGATCCTCAACGAATGCGACATCAACTATCGCCAGAGCAGCAACAAGCGACTGCTCGTGGAGATAACGCTCATCCGCGTGGCACAGATAACACAGCCCGACGAAGACGGCGTCGCGGGGCGCAGCCCCAAGCGACTGAAAAGCCTGTTCAAGAAACTCATAGCCTCGGCGCAGCGCCACACGGCAGTCCAGCAGGTGGCTGCCGCTGCGTCGCAAGCACAGCCTGGTGAGAACAAAGCTGTGCAGGGAGTGGCTGTGTCCTCACCAGACAATGCTCCGTCAGCATCTTCACAAGTCACGGCAACGCCGGGCAACGCTTCTACGGTATCTGCCACACAGCCGGTAACACAGCCTCAACACAGACCGGCACTGAAATTAGGGTCGATAGGAAAGTCTTTCGGCAATCTGATGAAAGGACCGGAAAAGCCTACTTACCAAATGGAACCGGAGCAGAAGGCTACCACCGGACTGCACGAGACTTTCGACGACGACATGCTCTTGCAGCAATGGCTGCTGATGTGCAACCGTATGCCTCCCAACATGCTGGGCACCTCGAAGCGAATGAAGAACCTCACGCCTGTCATCACGGAGTTCCCCAAGGTTGAAGTGGTGATAGACAACAAGATGCTGCTGGAGGACGTGCAGAAAATAAAGAACCGCGTTCGCAACACTCTCGTGCAGAAGCTCCGCAACGACGATATAGAACTGTCGCTGCGTCTGGCTCGTCCTGAGGAGATAAAGCGTATTCTCTCCCCCAAGGAGTTTTACCTGAAGCTCTGCAAAGAGAATGATGCCGTCGGGAAACTCGGCGAACTGCTCAATCTGGAGTTCGCCTGAGCATATCCGGCGCATAGGTTCGCAATTCATTTCTGGCTGCAGCCCCAATCGGTCAGAATAATATCACTTTGTCAATCACAGTATACCATTATCTGCATCACTCAGATTTATTCTCTTTTCTGCCGAATCATGCTTGCTGCCCCTGCTCAGTCGCCAAGACACATTCAGAGACACCTGATTGCCGTTGCCCTTTGAATAGCCTACTGTATGCTTATAGAGATTGCGGTTGAGCAACTCGTTTTCGTATGCCTTGTAGTTGTTGTTCAAGGGATTCGCCCACGACAACGAGAATTGCCAGTTGCGCCATGTGTATGATGCTTTCAGAACCGAATAGGCTGCGTTGTAGCCTTTCGACTCGCCCTCCAGGAAGCGGTTGCCGTTATCTGCATATCCCTGCAAAGTGATGTTGCCGAAGTAAGCAGTGATGCTGCAAGCATAAAACCACGAGGTGTAGCAATGTGTATAGTCGTTGCCGAAATTGAAGCATCTGGACACACCTCCATTGGCGGCAACCTGTAGTTTTTCGGGCAATATCCAATAGCCTGCGTATGCCATGACATTCAATACGTCTATCTCCTTCTGGTTTTTCTGGGTATATATGAATTGGTTGTCGGCGGTGCGTTCATAATGTGCCATATTCGGTTTGAGGCATTGCTTGTAGTAGCCTTCTACAAATGTTTGCAAGCGGTTTGTGTTATACGAGAACTGCAACCGATGGTCCATATCGTGTGATGGCTTCAAGTCGGGATTGCCTGCTGTCCATTCCATACTGTTGGTGCGGACCATAACATCGCTCGTCATGGCGATGCGAGACACTTTGTCTTGCATCTGACAGGTATAACTCAGCTGCATGCTGTTATTGATATCATAAGTCAGCGACACCTTGGGATGGAATGTCTGGAAGTCATATCTATGACCGTTCTGAGTGTAATGGATATAGCTTGCTCCTGCTCCCAACGTGTAGCGCAATTTCCGCATCGTCCCCTTGATTTCAGCAAAGGCATACAAGCGGTTGTTGCTCGTCTTGGTCAAAGAGGAAGCGTCGCCGGAATAGTCGTTCTTGATGTGTTTGTAACTATAGTTTCCTCCCGCCGAGAGCGTGAAGGGCTTCAGTCTGTTCTCATAAATTATTTCAGCGAGAAGAGAAGACGTCTTGCCATCCACATCATACCGGTATGGATTCCCCTCATCATAATAATTGCTGGTCTGAGTGGAGATATAGGTACCCACGGCATTGGCGGTAACTGACTGCCGTGGAGTGATCTGACGGAAGAAGTAGATATCCAATACCGGCGAATAGCTTTTGTCTGCATCCCGGCTCGTGGCTCTATATCGGCGGGCGCCGTCTGCTATTTCCTTTATATTATAGTCGTCTGGGGCATCGTTGAACGCTCCGCTCAATGATGTCTGAAAGACGGTGGCAGTTGTATCTGCCCAGTTATAGGTCAATTTTGCATCATGGGCTATGGATTTTCGAAGCGACTCCACATCGTTTCGTTCTATAGTATAGATACTGCCGTCTGTCAAGGTATATTCTGCCAGTTGGCTGCTCTTTGCCCCCTTGGATTTATATCCGTTCACATCATACGTAAGAGACCATTCACTCCTGCCCTTGTTCCATTTCCCATAAACCATACCATCGCCCTGCAATGTGGTGAGTGCCGTGGTCAGGTCTGTGCCAACAGTATAGCCGCTCTCGGCCCTGCGTGTAACGAATAGTCAGGATAAGAAACGTTTTTCTCACAAAGATTTATTAACTTTGCATCAAAGTTTAACATCATTAAGAATTATGGCAAAGCTAAATCGACTCAAAGCAGTTCTTGCTGAACAGGACAAAACCAGTAAGTGGTTGGCAGAACAAGTTGGCAAGTCTGCATGTACTGTTAGTAAATGGTGCAACAATGTTGTTCAACCAGATCTGAACACCCTCGATAAGATTGCAAAACTCCTTGACGTTGACGTAAAAGACTTGTTGAACTCAACTGAAAAATAAAATTAGCATATTATGGCAAAAGCAAAACCTTTTATCAAGTGGGTTGGCGGAAAGAGTCAGCTCATTGAACAACTGGATGCACAACTTCCAGCTGACTTTGGTAATTGGGAGAATGTAACGTACATAGAACCCTTTGTGGGTGGTGGAGCAATGCTCTTCTATATGCTTCAGCGTTATCCTAATATCCAACACGCTATTATCAATGATATAAATCCTGATTTGGCTACATGCTACCTAACTGTCAGGGATAATCCTGAACAGTTGATAGAGTCATTGATGGATATAGAGAATGCGTATTTGGCTCTTGAAACGGAAGAAGGAAGAAAAGATTTCTTCATGGCTGCTCGCGATCGGTATAATGAGAAGAATCTTGACCCTATCGAGAATACAACAAAGTTCTTCTTCTTGAATAGGACTTGTTTCAATGGTCTTTATAGAGTAAACAAGAAGGGGCTTTTCAATGTTCCTTTTGGAAAGTACTCAAATCCAACGATATGTGACCCTGAAACTATCAGAAAAGATAGTGAATTGTTGCAGCGCGTGGAAATCCTAAATGGAGATTTTGAGTCAACATTTGAACATGCACATGGCAATACTCTTTTCTACTTTGACCCTCCATATCGCCCATTGAGCGATACATCAAGTTTCAATGACTATGCTAAAGAAGCCTTCAATGATGAAGCACAAATTCGCTTGAAGGAGTATTGTGACCGCATAAATGAAGCAGGCTTTCATTTTATGTTAAGCAACTCGGATTGTAAGGGCAAGAATGAAAATGACAACTTCTTTGATGTGCTGTATCAGGCATATCAAATAGAACGAGTTTGGGCTTCAAGAAGCATCAACTCAAATCCAAATAAACGAGGAAAGTTGACTGAGATTCTTGTACACAATTATATAGAAACAAAGAACAATGCCAATGGCGGTATATTCCATTTTGAAGGCAATGTGCCTGAGCAAATGGAGTTAGCCTTGGCTGTAAATCAGTGAAGGGAAATTATGACTGGAGGTTTGTTTATAGCTCTCTATGACGATGAGTCATTGAAATTATATCTTGACAAAGGGGTATATGGATTCCTTATGCCTCCTGTATTTACCGATAAACCAAATTCAAGAAGTCGTCACTATCATATTCTTGCAGACTATGCGTGCAGTCGAGAAGGAACCGATGTGTTCTTCTTCCTCAAAAGAAAGATTGTTTACGGAGGTAAAATCTATGGCAACCGTGAATCAGGTTCGTTCTATTTGAACGGATTGACAAGTCCATTGGGAAGAGCTGCTGATGCAGAACTGTTTTGGGATGAATCTGTCAGAGCAAAGTATTTTGAAACTGACACTCCTGGTGTATTCAGAGTCGAAAGAAATGGAGGCATGAAGTCTCAGCCTTTTATGTTCCAGTTCAGGCAGAATGAAAATTCTGGAAAGTACATACTTTCTGATGACCTCTACTTTGAATTAGGTAAATATCCTTATCCTCTTCCCTCAAATAGTATGCAGGGAATGGGATTCTGCACTCTTACACCAGGAGAAGTTAGCACACTGCAAAACCTTATCTCTCAAAGCAATAAGCGAATAGAATTTGAGGGAGAAGGTGAGATCAACAAGACTGGTGAAGGGACACTATTCGATAGCGAACTTGTTTCAATCAATGATGATTTAGTAAACGAGGCACAGTTGGAGTTTACAATTCTATCGTCAATCGAACCTTTTGCAGACTTCCTTCAAGACGAATATGTCTTATGTAGGCAAGTGCCAATTTCACCTTTCAAACCAAGTGAAATGGATAGAGCTGACATTTGTTTATACAGTTTGACGAACCCCATTAAGAATGGCACAATTCCAAATGTCATCATTGAATTGAAGAAGGATGTTGGCAACAAAGCGGCTTATGAGCAAGTTGAACGTTATCTTAAATGGGTTAAGAATATAACGACTCCTGAAGAATATGCAAGAGTCAAAGCTTATATTATTGCTCCACGCATTACACGCATCAGGACGGCAAGTGTATCTGCCGAATATCGAGATAAGATATTGATGTACTCAATTAGTACAAATAGTTTTGTATCATTAGTATAACCACATATATGAGCAAAGATTTTAACAAGTTCATGTCTCAACTTCAAGAGACAAATCAAACACTTGATTTCTTCTGCGACTTTGATAAGATTGCAGCAAATGTAGATAATATCAAATTGAGCCTTTGTATGCTCAATAGTATGATAGGAACAACTGATTTACGTAGAAGTGTAGAAACAATCTGGAATAGAGATCGTTCTGCATTCAGCGTAATGGATATTCTTATTGCTGTTCGAAGCGAAGGAAAGAAGGTTGTTCTTAACTCTGCTGGTGATTGCATTATTCTTGATAGGCTATTCACCAGTATTGACGGTGTGATGGAGTATCTTGAAGGAACAGGTCTTGCAGATTTGTTCCGTCAAAAGAAAATTAACGACTTAGTTGATTATGTCTTTGGAATTGAAACTGGACTCGACAGTAACGCAAGAAAAAATCGCAGCGGTCATGTCATGGAAGGAATGGTGGCAAGCATCCTGAAGAAAAACGGCATCAAGTTCCGTCAGGAGGTTTATTCAACCGAATGGTCTAACCTTCAAAGAGTGCTTGGTGATGATGAAAAACGCTTTGATTTCGTTATTCAGACTCCAAAGAAGACTTATCTGATTGAAGTCAACTTCTATAGTGGTGGTGGTTCAAAACTGAATGAGGTTGCACGTTCATATTCTGATATTGCCCCAAAGATAAACTCGGTGTCTGGATTTGAGTTCGTTTGGATTACTGACGGCATCGGATGGAAGTCAGCAAAGAACAAGCTGCAGGAGGCATACAGCATTATTCCAAGCATTTACAATCTCACAAGCATAAAGGAATTTCTACAAGAAGTTAAGGGATAATGATTCCATCTTACTATAAATCACCAAACAATGACTTCACCCTGATTCAAGGTGATTGCGTTGAAACTTTGTCAAAGTTCAAGTTCGGCTTTGACATGGTATTTGCTGATCCACCATACTTTTTGTCTGGTGGTGGCATATCATGTCAAAGCGGTCAAGTCGTTTGTGTTGACAAAGGGGATTGGGATAAGCCTTCAACTCCTGAAGAAATGGATGCGTTTAATCTGAGGTGGCTTTCAGCTTGCAGAGACCACATGAAGGATAATGCAACTATATGGATTTCAGGAACACACCATAATATTTTCAGTGTTCAGCAACAACTGCTAAAGTTGGGCTTCAAAATACTGAACGTGATAACATGGGCTAAAACCAATCCTCCGCCAAACATTTCATGTCGATACTTTACTTATTCCACTGAGTTTATCATCTGGGCAAGGAAGTCGCAAAAAGTTGCTCACTACTACAATTATGAATTAATGAAGCGACTTAACGGCAACAAACAAATGACTGATGTTTGGCAATTACCTGCCATTGGTCGATGGGAAAAGTCATGTGGCAAGCATCCAACTCAAAAGCCACTGGGAGTTTTGGCAAGATTGATTCAAGCCAGTACTCAACCAGGGGCATGGATTCTTGACCCCTTCAATGGAAGTGCGACAACTGGTATTGCAGCTAACTTGCTTGGCAGAAAGTACCTTGGCTTAGAAATGGAAGATGAGTTCTTGTCCATGAGCAAAGCAAGAAGAGAAGAAATAGAGAATAGTACCGTTCGCAACGACTATCTTGAAAGATTGGCGAAGGCAAAGATAATTTTGCCTCCTGATAATTTCTTTGTGGCAGATGAAACTGACATAAATTACGGAGTGCCTTGGTTATAACTCAATGAAATGACTCGACAATAAGAAATTATAATTCAAAATAATCAGCAATGAAAAAAAATCTATTGTACATTGCATTAGCATTCAGTATGCTGATAAATGTAGCCGTATTGTGTGTCCTTCTCAAAGGCAACATTTCTTCTACGACAAAAGAAGAAGAATCTCCAAAAGAAGTTTCTCCTTTTGCTGACTATAACAAAAGACAAACTGCTGCTGAAAACGCTGTTAGGAGATATGTATGTGAAAATCTTTACTATCCTAACAGTTATGATCCTGTTAGTACAAAGGTGGATAGCGTGTTTTATAATTATCTTACTGACGAGGATTGTGTAAAAGCTGCTTTTGAACTTATCGATTTAAGAAAGTCTTATGAATCTGCAAAAGACACCTATGACGAAAATGTAAATAACATTAAGGTTTTTGGCGGTTCTGGTGTTTTCCGTGACCATACAATAAATAGGGATAAGGCTGCAGCAGAAATGAAAGACTTAAAACCAAAAATAGAAAAAAGAGAAGCAATAATAAAGAATCGAGATTCATCTATGGATGGTAAATTTATCGGCTGGCAGGTTATTCATAGATACAGAGCAAGCAATAGTAATGGAGTTGTTTCGTTTGGTGATGTACTTTATGTTCTTGACCCAGAAATGAACCAATACTATTTTAGATATTCGTTGGAAGAGAATGATAATAAAAATCTAAAGACGATAAAACGAGTAATAGAAGAACTGTTAGGAACTTATGTAGATGACTAAAAAGGCTTTGCTATGAAAGTTATGCTTTTAACAATCCTACTTCTTTTTGTAGGTTTGCCTATATTGCTGAATATTTTACACAAGATAGATTTAAAGTCGAAATCATTTCTTCATACCTGCCTGATATACTCAGGTGGGTGGATGGTAGTTTGTGTAATCATATCTATATTGGATTGGCTTGAAGATGGTGAATATGTTGAATGGTATGAGCTTCTGGGTTGGTGTGTGATTCCACCTCTTTTGTATTGCTTAATTCAATATACAAAAAGGAAGTAAGTTTGTTTCAGATTCTAACAGGAAGATTATGAACAATAAGCAATTAGACGATTTAGATGCTTGGAAGGATTTTGTCTTGAAGGTAATCATTGAAAGAGGTGAAGCAACTCTCACAGATTATGTTTGGGATAGAATAGAACAGGAATTTCATTTGGATGACAACAACATTCATCACTATCGCTATACAGACTGTGTTATAACATGCCTTGAAAACGAATATGGCCTGATTCGAACAAGTGGGAAAAGAGGAATCCAGATAACAGAGAAGGGAAAACGAGTTGCAAAGATTGGCTTTCGCTCTTATCTGAACTCCTTGGAACGACATGAACGAATACAGAAATGGAACGATTATCTGGGATTGGTCACAGGTAGTTTGTCGATAATAACAACCCTTGTTGGCTTTGCTAATATGTTTATTGGTTGGATTGACAAATTCACTGCGTTTATTCCTGCTGCTATTCTTACTATTTTGTTTGCGGCTATCAAGTTCTTATGTAAGACAAGGAAGTAATCATCTTATCAAGATTGACAACAAAATAAGCAGACCCACTGATTTTCAGCAGAAATGCCAATTGTCAGTGGGTTTGTTGTTCCCAAAATGAATCCCACAAGGCATGTTGGGAACATTATATTACTTCGTCCAGTGGTAGTGACTGTCGAGCATCAGGAAGATAGCCAAGCCGAAAATTACGAGTCCAAGGACAAAGAAGAACCAGAAGAAATACTGCACATAGTGTCCGAGGTAGGTTCCATCGTACTCCTTGTACCTTTCCTGAACCCTTCTGCGTTCTTCATAAAACATTTGATTGACCTCACGGATATGTTTCTGCATCTGAGTGGTCATCCATTCATGTTGTTTGTCGAACATGTCCTGAATCTTCTTCCAGTCAACATCATCGACTCTGACTGAAACCTTCAACTTGGTTGGGGCATCCTTCAGAACATTGTCGATGTGGGTGTTGATGGTGTCAACCTTACCACTGATAGTGTCAACGGCATTGCCAAGAGCAGTCTGAGCTGAATTGTACTTACGGATGGCAGACTCCAGTTGAAGAGTTGCATTGATCCAAGTGTTGGTCGCTTTGTCAATGTTCTCACTCAACTGCCTGAGTTCAGGCGCACGACTGACAACAGCATCCTCGGCATCATGCTCTTCAATCTCTTCCTGGACTTCGTTCATCATGTCATCGAAGTCAGGCTTCTGCTCGTCATCTTCGATGAGTTCTTCTACATGTTTTGTTCTTCTCATTGATATGTGGGATTTGTTTAACGGTGGAATGAACGTCTTTTCTGCGGTGGCTTGCACATGGCATGAGCCATCTGGAGGCAACGGCGAGCCCGCTCACGCTCGTCTTCGTCATCATCCTTGCCCCAACCAGAGGAAGGAGCAGAACCACCACCGCCACAAGATTCGGACACAGTTGTTGCTGCATCAATCATATCAAGGAAGAGAAGCATACCAACATGGGAAATGTCCTCTCTTGATGCGCTCATATCAGAGTCAGGAACCTGAACCTCATTGAGGAAGATGTCCTTGACCGTGTTCGGAATCCAGATTCTCTTCGTTTCACCGCCAACATCGAAACTGAAAGCAGTCTTGGTAGCAACTGGCAATGGCTTTGAATTGGACTGGGTAGGTTTCGTTGTCTGAGCAACTGGGCGAGCAGGGCGAGCCGGAGTAACGGAAGGTGAAGCAGGTCGCATCTTGACCTGAGTAGGCTTGGGATGCATCTTCTTCCATGTGGCTTCAAGCTGAGATACCATGAACTTGCGACCGATGGCAGAAGCCTTGAATACCGAGGCATTCTTGCCGATGGTGTAGCCCACAAGTTTGCCGTTCTTATCATCGTACCTTGGATTGACCTCATAGCCCTTCATGCGAAGCAGATTGAAGTATCGGTCAATGTCGAAACTATCCATCTTCTGAAGGGTATATTCGCAAAACTCCGCAATCTCATCCTTACGCATATCACGAACCTCCTGAGGTTGCTCCCAACCATGCCTTGCGTTGATAATTTCCGCAGCCCTCATTGCCCTGATGTGAACATCGTGAACATCGTTGGTCTTGCCGTCATTATCCACACGGCAACAATCAAGATGCAGATGTAAGGTTCCAGACTTGGAATCCCGATGCAAGGCTGCAACACTCATAGAATTGCGGAAATTGGTCTTGACCTTCTCCTTGAAGCCCTTGGGTAAAAGTCCGACTGAATCCAAAGCTTCCAATCCTTCATCAGCGAGGTTTGCCCAGTCATCCAAGGTGTAGTTCTCAGACTCTTCCTTGGATGGGGAGAGTACAAACGTGGTCATGAAGCGTTCCAACTTTCGCCCAACAGTCCTGTCCTGTTGATGCAACTGGCAGTGATGCTTCATCCGATACCAGATTTCGGTGGCATCGAGATAGTCAGGCATGTGGTTCACCTTGACCACGGTTGCATTCTCCTTTTCCATTGCGTACCTTGCGGCATTGCCGCCATAGGCTACTGGTCTTGCGAGTATGATCATTCGTCTTCTTGAACTTTGGTCAGTACAGGAGAAGTAAGGTTATCTTCGATGCTATACCAGTGTTTGATGAGTGCTTCAACGGCTTCTATCCACCATTTCATGAACTTGTTTGACCTGAAGTATTTTGGCTTCTCCCCGGGTGAAGCCTTTCTGAGTATGCTGCGGATTTTTATCAGGTCAGTTCTTGCCTCAGTCAGTGAGTTCAGGGCTTGACTTTCCTCTGGAGTGAGTCGCTGACGTGGATGATGCTTCAAGCCAGTCTCAACGAGATACTTGCCTATGCTGATACCGCATACTTTGGCGAGTTTCTTCAGTTCCTTCCAGTCCTTATCGGTACAGCGGAAGGAATGCACCCTTGTGGGTGTTTTCTTGATAATCTTCTTTTTCTTAGCCATGACTATGAAAATGATTAAAGGGATGATAATAAATCAGTTAAAAAGAAGGACAAAGGTCTGCGAGCCTGCGAGTAGCCCGAGAAACTTTTAGGACTGCATAAATTTGGTCACAAATAATGTAGTACAAAAGGATTTCTCGAAAAGTACCTCTTAATTATGTTCAAAGAAAGGAGCAAAAAGCATGGAAAATTGGGAAAACTGTTGTATATTTGCAGAAGATAAGCTGCACCTCGGCATAATATTCAAGCAAGCTTAATATTCTGCTCTCGGTTTGCATTATCTTTGCAGAAGATAAGCTGCACCTCGGCATAATATTCAAGCAAGCTTGATATTCTGCTCTCGGTTTGCATTATCTTTGCAGAAGATAAGCTGCACCTCGGCATAATATTCAAGCAAGCTTGATATTCTGCTCTCGGTTTGCATTATCTTTGCAAAAGATTAGTTGCACCTCGGCAAAGATTGCAAGGGGAAACAAAAAATCCGGAACTATGATGGAGACGAATAACAGACGATTGCCAGTTGGCATCCAGTCTTTTGAGGAAATAAGAAAGGAAGGATTCCTTTATGTTGACAAGACAGACATTATCTGGCAACTTGCCAACAGGGGGAAAAAGTATAATTACCTGAGCCGCCCACGCCGCTTTGGCAAGTCGGTGCTTGTAGATACACTCGAAGCCTACTTCACAGGAAAGAAGGAACTCTTCGAGGGGTTGAAGATCATGGAACTGGAGACGGAATGGGTGAAGCGACCTGTCATCCGTCTCGATATGAGCCGTGCAGGAGCAGTACCTGACACTTTGCGCTCTTATCTCAATAATATTTTCAGACAATATGAAAAAGAATATTCATTGGTTCCTAATCCAACAGACAGTCTTGCCGACCGCTTTAATGCCATAATAGTTGGTTCGTATGAGCAGACCGGACAGCAAGTGGCAATTCTCATCGATGAGTACGACTCTCCATTGCAGCATTCCTGGAAAACTCCTCAACACGAAGCATGCACAAGCATCTACAGGGAGGTGTTTGCTATCTTAAAAGCTGACGACAAATACGAAAAGTTTGTCTTCATCACAGGCATCACCAAGTTTACTCAAATCTCGCTCTTCTCTGTGCTCAACAATCTGAGCAACATCAGTTTTGATCCAGAATATGCTGCCCTCTGCGGCATTACCAAGGACGAGATGCTGCGCGATTTCAGACCCGAGATAAACAAACTGGCAGAATATGAGGGCTGCACCTTCGATGAAGCTGTAGCGCTGTTGACGGCTCATTATGATGGCTACCATTTCAGTCATGACAACATGGTGGATGTTTTCAACCCGTTTAGTCTTATCAATTCTCTCGCTGATTCAAAGTTGAGAAACTATTGGGCTTCGTCTGGTGCAACATCATTGCTTCCTAAGTTTGTTGATGATATGGAAATAAGACTGAAAAATTTTGAGAACTGTCCGATAGACCGCGACACCCTTGAGACCTCTGACGTAACAGGGGGTGGAGCAGAACTGTTTCTCTATCAGTCGGGATATCTTACGATAAAGGATTATCTTGATGGCATTTATTTGCTCGGCATTCCCAACTATGAAGTCCGCAAGGCTCTATACAAGATTGTCTTGCCCGCCTTGACGTTGCAATCGAATGCACAAGTAATAACAACCCAAAGTATGTTGTTGTATTCCCTAAAGCTTGGCAATCTCACCGAAGCCATGAAATGCCTGAAGGCCCTCATTGCGGATGTGCCCTACAGCAACAAGAAACTTGCAAGCATGAATATGGAGGAACGCTACCGCCTGATATTGAGCACCATATTCAATGCCATCGGCTGCCGGGTGGAAGTGGAGAAGATGATTGCTACGGGCAGAATTGACATGGTGGTGGAAACTACCAACATCATCTATGTCCTTGAATTGAAACTTAGCAACAACGGCGGCATTGACGCTGCCACCGAACAGATCAGAGCCAAGCAATATGTCGAACCTTTCAAGGCTGACAAACGCCGGGTGACTGCTCTTGCCATAGAACTGGACGACAAGGGAAAGGGATTGACTGACTGGAAAGAGGTATAGTGTTTTTTCAGATAGAAAAGTATCAAAGTATCATTTCCGACTTCTTTCTGGCACCTTAAGACCACTAAACCAACAGGTTAGACGTATGAGACTTTTCCGAATGTTTTACAGAAAAGTATCATAGAAGTATCATCAAAGTATCACTGGTAAATCATCATCGGAACACCATAACACCAAATATAGGCAAGGAGAACAAAACATCAAGAAATGGACACGGATTGTGCACAAATGGGGCAAGCACCGTGCCCATGTGGGGCAAGCACGTTACCCATGTGGGGCAAGCACGTTGCCCCAAGTGGGCACGACCAGTGCCCAAACCGTGCCCAAAATATTCATTAGCCTGCTATATGTACTTTCGAGACATCCGACCGCTTAAACCCTAATCGGTCATTAGCCAGTTTATTGTATTTTTATATACTGCTTGCAGTCTTTTGCTCTTTATAAGAGCGTTTTTCGTTTGCTTTTAATTCGCAACAGTTCACTATTACTCATAAAACTTCATCCAACACCTGATGTAGATTGCCAATCAGATAGAACGGCAGGTTGATTAATCGGTATTCCTTGCCATTTGGTGTCTTTACTTTATCTACAGAGTATGGATTAGACCAAACACGGATGGCTGTGTCTATATTAGAATTGTCCATGAAAACATGAAGTGAACGCAGACGGGCATTGGTACCACTCTTCACTTCTATAGGGTAGAGTCTGGAGTTGTGGGTGAAAATGAAATCAACCTCGGCGCCATTGTTGGGTCTGGCCCAAAACGAGCGGTGCTGTCCAACACGGTCTTCTATCGACAGAAGCTCTTGTGCCGTGATTTGCTCGGCAAGATGTCCCCGCCAGCTGTCCACCATATCCGTTGAACCTATGATCTCTTTTCTGATGCCTGCCTGATAGTTTACCAAACCTGTATCAAACCAAATGAGTTTGGGCATTCTCTTGGTTTCAGGGATAATTGGCATCTGAGTGGAAGATACCGGATAAACCAATTCCAGAATCATGGCCTTCTCCAAGAGACGAAAAGCTTCGCCAACTTCTCGTGACTTATAGCCAGAGTTGGCAAAATTGCCCAAGGTGATGGTCTCGCCCGAAAATCCCCAACCATACGATAATATGAAGCGCACGACTTCTGTCAGTTTATTGCCTCTGACATATTTCTCAGAATCATCCTTGTAGGCCTGTACCAAAGTCTCGTACACATCTTCTATGGCTACGATGTCTTGAGTCTCTGCATAGCGCTGCACAGCCTCTGGCATTCCGCCAATGATAGTGTATTGATTGAAATGATGCATGAGTTGCTCATGAAAGACAACGGTGTATTCTGGCTTCTGTGAGAGAACAGCAAGAAGATTGGTTTTGCCGATGGCCCCCAAAAACTCATAAAAGGAGCAAGGACGCAAAGCCATATACATTACTCTTCCTACAGGAAAACTTACATTTACGTCTACAAGATTCTCCAACAGACTGCCTGCTGCTATGACATACAGGTCAGGTCTCTGCTCGTAGAAGTATCTGAGCAGAGCGATTGTCTTTGGAGAATTCTGTATCTCGTCGATGAAAATGAGCGTGCTGCCTTCTCGTTGCGATTTGCCTAAACTGGCAAACAGCATATTGACCAAATCATTCAAAGGAATATCCATCTCGAACAATCTGACGCTCTCATTCATTTCCAGGTTGAAGTATAGGTAGTTGTCGAACTGGGAACCAAACTCGTTGACAACTGTTGTCTTGCCTACTTGTCTGGCTCCTCTCAAGATGAGTGGTTTATGCCTTTCATCTCGCTTCCATGCTTCTAATTTGCTTAATATCTTGCGCTTAAACATATCTTTTGTCTCAAATCATGGGCAAAGATACAACTTTTTTGTTTCAAATCATGGGCAAAAAGAATATTTTTTGTTTTAAATCATGGGCAACTTACCTCTATTTTTGTTTCAAATCAGGGGCAAGACGTGAGAAATGGGAGATGGACTATTTACCTTTTACAACATTGTGGCTGTCAGGAATGTGGCGTTGCCGAAGATGTGGAGCGCTCTATGTCAGCTTATGACAACGAACCATCCAGACAATCGAAAACAACCATCTGGTCGCCAACAGCCAATATATAAATGCGTTACAGCAAAAACCTGACGATCTGACGGTTTATGAAGAATTTTCAGAATTTCCATTTTGGGGGATGTTTGTCATGGTTATCCCTACCCTCGGATGCAGACCGATAGGTACAAAAGCGGTGAAGCAACGTCAAATTAAAGACATGGATTATCCTGACATTATCATAATGTCTTCATAACCGGAAACAAGCAACATAGACAAAAAAGAAATCACACCAACCTGAAGAGATGAAAAAAGCAATAATACTATCAGCCGCGGTCTTGACTCTTGCCGCCACGACGACACTCGCAAAAGGCAACGATACAAAGACCGGAAACAGCCACATACTGTGGTATGACAAGCCTGCAGCAATGTGGACGGAAGCATTGCCTCTGGGCAACAGCCGGTTGGGAGCGATGGTCTACGGCACTCCTGCCACCGACCGTCTGCAACTCAACGAAGAGACTATCTGGGCAGGACGCCCCAACAACAACGCCAACCCGGAGGCTCGGGAATACCTGCCCCGGGTGAGAGAACTGGTGTGGCAGGGCAAATACAAGGAGGCGCAAGACATGGCTACGGCTCATGTCATGGCAAAGACGAACTCCGGAATGCCTTACCAGCCTTTCGGCGACCTGTATGTAAGTTTTCCCGGACTGGAAGAGTATTCTGACTACCGCCGCGAACTGAGTCTCGACTCGGCAAGGGCAGTGACTCAGTTTACTGCCAATGGCGTGACCTACCGCCGCGAATACATATCGTCGCTGAGCGGCAATGTGATAATGGTGAAGCTCTCTGCCAGCAAGAAGGGAATGATAACATGCAACGCCCAGATGACATCGCCACAGCAGGACGTCAGCGTGAGGTCGGAAGGCGACGAGATTGTGCTCAGCGGCATCAGCGGATGGCACGAGGGACTGAAGGGAAAGGTGCAGTTCACCGGACGCGCCACGGCGCAGCTAAAGGGTGGAACAATCAGAAGCAAAGACGGTGTGCTGCAGATAAAGGATGCTGACGAAGCCACCATATTCCTCACCATCGCCACAAACTTCAAGAAATACAACGATATCAGCGGAAACGACACGCTACTCTCGGAGAGCACTCTGAGAAGAGCTCTCGACAGTGGTTTCGACAGACTGAAAAAGGAGCACGTGGCACTATACAAGGAGCAGTTTGACCGCGTGAGCCTCAACCTGGGCAACGACAAGTTTGCCGACAAGACAACGGACTGGAGAATACAGAATTTCAAGAGTCACAACGACGAACACCTTGTAGAGACATACTTCCAGTTCGGACGCTACCTGCTCATCTCCACATCGCAACCCGGCACACAGCCGCCAACGCTTCAAGGACTGTGGAACGACAAGATGATGCCGTCGTGGGACAGCAAATATACCTGCAACATAAATCTGGAAATGAACTACTGGCCGGCTGAAGTGGCGAATCTCACGGAACTGAACCAGCCGCTCTTCTCGCTCATCAAGGACGTGAGCGAGACGGGACGCGACGCTGCCCGCATAATGTATGGCGCTGACGGATGGGTGCTCCACCACAACACGGACCTATGGCGAGTGACAGGAGCCATCGACAAGGCTCCCTCTGGACTATGGCCAACGGGAGGGGCATGGATGAGCCAGCATCTGTGGGAACACTATCTATATACCGGCGACAAGGGCTTCCTGAGCAGCGTGTATCCGATAATGTGCGGTGCGGCACGATTCCTCAACCAGATAATGGTGAAAAATCCATCGGGCAGGAACTGGATGATATGTCCGTCGCTGTCGCCAGAGAACCCGCATCTCCACAAGGCCACCACGGCGGCCGGAGTGACGATGGACAACGAACTGCTGACCGACCTCTTCAGCCATGTGATAGAGGCATCGAGGATTCTCGGAGCCAAGGGTGACAAGGCATTCACAGACAGTCTGCAGGAGAAGCTCGACGGACTGCTGCCTCTGCAGACCGGACGCTGGGGACAGTTGCAGGAATGGAAAGACGACTGGGACAATCCCGACGACATACACCGACACGTGTCGCATCTCTACGGTCTGTATCCAAGCAATCTGATTTCGCCGTTCCGCACACCGGAACTGGCTTCGGCGGCTCGCACATCGCTGATTCATCGCGGCGACCCCTCTACGGGATGGAGCATGGGATGGAAGGTGTGTCTGTGGTCGAGACTCCTCGACGGCAACCATGCCCTGAAGCTCATCGGCGACCAACTAACCCTGGTGCGCAACGAGAAGAAGAAAGGCGGTACCTATGCCAATCTTTTCGACGCCCATCCGCCATTCCAGATAGACGGAAACTTCGGATGCGCCGCCGGCATCGCCGAGATGCTGATGCAGAGCCACGACGGTTTCATATATCTGCTCCCTGCCCTGCCCGACGCATGGAAGGAGGGAACGGTAAGCGGACTGAAAGCACGCGGCGGTTTTGAGGTGAGCATGACATGGAAGGAGAACAACATCGTGAAAGCTGTGATAAAGTCGGAAAACGGCGGCAACCTACGCATACGGTCTGCCGTACCGCTCACAGGCAAGGGACTCCGGACTGCCAAAGGCAAGAATCCCAACCCAATCTTCGTCACACCGACAAACGTGAAGCAGCAGATCAACCATCCCGAAAAGATCGAGAAGATGCCAGAACTCAGAAAGTCTTACGTCTATGACATACCGACCAAGAAGGGACAGACGATAGAACTGAAGTCGAAAAACTGACAAACTCTTATTATATAAGAAAAATAACGAATACAATATGACAATAAAGAAATCTCTATTTATCGCAGCCTTCATGCTGCTCGCCACGACAATGGCAAACGCTGCCAAGAAGACCATATACAAACCATGGTCTAACGGCAAACTGAAAGTATCGGCAAACCAGCGCTATCTCATACACGAGAACGGCACACCGTTTTTCTGGCTCGGCAACACCGCATGGCTGCTGCCGGAAAGGCTGAACCGCGACGAGGCTGAATATTTCCTCGCCAAAGAGCGCGAACTGGGCTACAACGTGGAGCAGATACAGGTGCTCAACGCCATTCCAACCTTCAACGTTTATGGTCAGCAGGCCAACAACAAGGAGTTCGACTTCAGCAAGGTGTCAAAGCCGGGTGTCTACGGATACTGGGAACACCTGGACTACATCATAGACCGCGCTGCCGACAACGGAATATATATCGCCATGGACTGCATCTGGGGGTCTATGATCGGCCAGATGGACGTGAAGAAGGCTGTTGCCTACGGCAAGTTCCTGGGTGAGAGATACAAGGACAAGCCGAACATCATCTGGATGATAGGCGGAGACATTCTCGGCGACAAGTCGCCTGAAGTGTGGGACGCTCTGGCCCGTGCCATAAAGAAATACGACAACCGCCATATCATGACTTTCCACCCAAGAGGCAGAACCACGTCGGCAAGATGGTTTAACGACCGCGAGTGGATGGACTTCAACATGTTTCAGAGCGGTCACCGCCGCTACGGACAGCGCAATGGTGACGGTGACTACACCATAAAGGACAACACAGAGGAGGACAACTGGCGCTATGTGGACATGAGCTTTGAGAAGAAGCCACTGAAACCTGTAATCGACGGTGAACCTTCGTATGAGGACATTCCACAGGGACTGCACGATTTCTCAGCTCCTCGCTGGCAGGACTACGACGTGCGCCGCTATGCCTACTGGGCGGTATTCGCCGGATGTTTCGGACATACCTACGGCCATAACTCCGTGATGCAGTTCATGCGTCCAGGAGTGCTCGCCTCGTTCGGAGCCGAAAAGCCATGGTGGGAAGCCATGAACGACCCTGGCTACAAACAGATGAGATACCTGAAATGGCTTATGCTCGCCTTCCCGTTCACTGAAGCGGAGAGCGACCAGAGTGTAATCGCCGGTCAGAACGGCGAACGCTACGACCGTGTCATCGCTCTGCGCGGCAGCGACTTTATGCTGGTATACAACTACAGCGGCAAGCCGATGTCTATAGACCTCACCAAAATCAGCGGCAACAAGAAACATGCATGGTGGATGAATCCTCAGAACGGCAAACTGTCGTTTGTTGGCGAAATGGACAATAAAGTAACCGACTTCACCTACGACGGTGCTTATCTGCGCAGCAGCGACAGGGTGCTCATCGTAACAGATGCCGACAAGAACTACCTCTCTACCTCTCAGACGGAATTAGAAGAGAAATGGTAAGCCTCCCTGCCTGTTCGTTTACTTGTAAACTGGTCTATCCATAAACCGGTCTACCCGTAAACTGACAACATAATAAATCCAAACCATTATGATAATGATTCTTTGAGACTCAAATTCATCATAATGATTTGGATTTATTTCTTTTTCTTACAAGCCATTTGGTTTGGATTTGCGCCACATTCCTGTTGAAGTTGGTTTGGATTTGTATCAGTTTCCTCCGAATGTTGGTTTGGATTTGTATCGTTTTTTAATCGTTTTTGGTTTGGATTTGATTAAAAACCACCCGTTTTTTGGTTTGGATTTGAAAAAAATATCGTACCTTTGTGCATGATAAGACTGCAGTTTAGACACACTATTCAATACAAGCAAACTACAGTTTTCGCAAAAATCAGATTTTAACGATTCAGACATGTTCACAAGAATTGCCATCAACTACCTTCGTCAATGGGCGGAAAAAGAAGAGAGGAAACCTCTTGTATTGCGTGGAGCTCGACAAGTAGGAAAAACTACCCTTGTAGATCTTTTTGCAAAAGATTTCGAATATTACATATACATAAATCTTGAAGAAAAGGAAAACGCAAATTTGTTTGCAAACTACAGTTCCTTCGAAGATTTGCTGTCTGGCATTTTTTTCAAAGCGAAAACAACAGCAAACAGTGGACGCACACTTATTTTCATCGATGAAATACAGAACGAACCAAATGCCGTGCAGTCACTTCGCTATTTCTATGAGAAGCGACCAGACCTTTATGTCATTGCTGCAGGATCGTTGCTCGAGAGTCTGATGGGAAGACACATCTCCTTTCCGGTAGGTAGAGTTGAATATATGGCCCTGCACCCATGCACCTTTGTGGAATTTCTGACAGCTACAGGCTACAATACCCTTGCAGAACAGGTAAGTAACATCTCTGTGCCACAATCCATGCATGAATATACCCTTGATCTGTTCAAGAAATATATGATTGTAGGCGGATTGCCTGAGGCTGTAGCCAACTATGCCAAGCACAAAGATTTCGTGAGACTCAACGGAGTATTCAATTCGTTGCTCTCCGGGTATCGGGATGATGTGGAGAAATATGCCGACAAGCCTAAGGAACAAGACACCATACGATATATTCTAAACTATGGATGGGGATTTGCCGGACATAGAATACAGTTCGCCAAGTTTTCAAATTCTTCATTTAAGTCTACCGACGTGAGCAATGCTTTCAGAATATTGGAAAAGACATTACTCCTCGAGCTGGCATATCCTCAGACATCCGCATCGTTCCCGATATTGCCGGACACGAAAAAAAGTCCCAAACTCCTATGGCTCGACACCGGGCTTGTCAATTATATTGCCGGCATGCAAGATGATCTGCTGTTTTCAACCGATACCGATGAACTATGGAACGGCGACATTGCCGAACATATAGTTGCACAGGAACTGCTCGGGGCTTCATTCATATTTGGTGAGAAGCGTATATTCTGGGTACGTGAAGCAAGGAACTCACAGGCAGAGGTGGATTTCCTATTGCGCTACAAGTCACATCTCCTGCCGATAGAAGTAAAGACGGGAAACAATTCCAAACTCCGGTCGCTACATCTGTTCATGAACGAATCAAAAGAGGGAGTGGCTCTACGCTTATGGAACGGCAATATGTCGTCAGACAATATATCCAAATCGTCTGGCGACACGTTCACTCTATACAATATCCCGATATATTATGCCGGACAGCTACACACTTTTCTCAATCAGCTGTCATTCAACCCAAATCGGTAATTAGCTTTGAGGTTCAACCTGATGCCTCAACCGTAAACCCAAATCGCTTTCTATGTTAATATCCAAATGTTTTG
>UMGV01011658.1_pt1 | contig 27012 bp, 38 predicted proteins | sample 1965361 | NCBI WGS metagenome assembly UMGV01 (sample SAMEA4836081, study PRJEB28245) | human gut metagenome | biome: gut microbiome; material: fecal sample | place: Denmark | collected 2008
TCACATGCTACTAATCGCTATTTTATCCCGAATTGGGGTATCTATAGCAGGAACTTAATCTTCTTGTTAGGTCTATACTGAATGTTATAATTAAACAGCTTGTAAAATAGACTATAGATTAACCATAACTAAAGGGCTTAAGTGATGTAAACTTTTTGGTCTTGTATAGTTTTGGTAGTGGTTATAGTTATACAAGATAATGTTGCTTGTGTAGAAAGTAGATAGACTTTGGTGAAAAAGCCATTCAAAAAGTTGCTGTTCTCATTTTTTTTATGTAAGTTTGCATAGTCAATATAATAATTACCTTATAAACTTAAAGAATTATGGAAGATAATAACAAGAACGAACAGAATCAGTTCCAGATGGGTATCAATCCTGAAGTAGCTGAGGGTATTTACTCTAATCTTGCACTGATTACTCATTCCACATCCGACTTTATTCTCGATTTTGCTTGCATTCTCCCTGGTATGCCCCAACCTCAGGTGAAGAGCCGTGTAATCATGGCGCCAGAGCATGCAAAGCGTCTTTTGCAAGCTCTGCAAAGTAATATATATTCTTACGAACAGTCATTCGGCAAGATCAAGATGCCTAATGAACCAGAGCGTACGATTGCTCCATTTAATACTACTAAGGGAGAGGCGTAATACTACTGTTGGTCAGTGGCATATTTATCAATTGTAAATGTGAAACTGACCATTTCTTTTGTTTCCTTATTCATACTATGTACACTTCTTTTTGTTTTTAAAAAACGCAACGAATAGTTATATAAAGTTAAATATTGCGTTTTTAAAAAGTTTCCATTTTAATTAGTTAGGTGTTTTGATAGAAAAGTCGTATCTTTGCACCCCGAAAACGGCCAGTGATTTTTGGCTCGAAATGGATTTGACAATAACAAAACAAAAATAATAAATTTAAAAGTAAAATTATGCCTACTATTTCACAATTGGTAAGAAAAGGCAGACGAGTTATCGTAGACAAGAGCAAGTCACCTGCTTTGGATGCATGTCCTCAGCGTCGTGGTGTTTGTGTTCGTGTTTACACTACAACTCCAAAGAAGCCTAATTCGGCAATGCGTAAGGTTGCCCGTGTTCGTTTGACAAACTCTAAAGAGGTTAACTCTTACATCCCTGGAGAGGGTCACAACTTGCAGGAGCACTCAATCGTATTGGTTCGTGGTGGTCGTGTAAAAGACCTTCCTGGTGTACGTTATCACATCGTTCGTGGTACTCTTGATACCGCAGGTGTTGCAAACCGCACACAGCGTCGTTCTAAGTACGGTGCTAAGCGTCCTAAGGCAAAGAAGTAATCTTCGCAAAGCCGAAAGATCCGAAAACTCACGGTCGGAGAAGGTCGAGAGTTGAGGAAACAAAACAAAATTTTTATTTTCAAACGTTTTGCTGGAGAAGTAACAGGTTGAGTAAATACTCGGGTGCGAGTGTTGAAGAAACAATGAACAGCCCCATGCAGAATTTAATTTTTTTCTTTTAAAAAAATGAGAAAAGCAAAACCAAAGAAGAGAGTGATCCTTCCAGATCCAGTCTTCAACGACCAAAAGGTCTCAAAATTCGTGAATCATTTGATGTATGATGGTAAGAAGAATACATCTTATGAAATTTTCTACAATGCACTCGATACCGTTAAGAATAAGATGGCTAACGAGGAGAAATCTGCTCTTGAGATTTGGAAGCAGGCCCTCGATAACATCACTCCTCAGGTTGAGGTTAAGAGCCGTCGTATCGGTGGTGCAACCTTCCAGGTTCCTACTGAAATTCGTCCTGATCGTAAGGAGAGTATCTCTATGAAGAACCTTATCAACTTCGCTCGTAAGCGTGGTGGTAAGACTATGGCCGATAAATTGGCTGCTGAGATTATGGATGCTTACAACAATCAGGGTGGCGCTTTCAAGCGTAAGGAAGATATGCATCGTATGGCTGAGGCTAACCGTGCATTTGCTCACTTTAGATTCTAATTTAATTAAATAGGTAAAAAGAAAATGGCAAATCGCGATTTACATTTGACACGTAATATCGGTATCATGGCTCACATCGATGCCGGTAAGACAACAACATCAGAGCGTATCTTGTTCTACACTGGTAAAACTCACAAAATTGGTGAGGTGCACGATGGTGCTGCTACTATGGACTGGATGGCTCAGGAGCAGGAGCGTGGTATTACTATTACTTCTGCTGCTACGACTTGTAACTGGAATTATCTTGGTAAGTCTTACAAGATTAACTTGATCGATACTCCGGGACACGTTGACTTCACCGCTGAGGTAGAGCGTTCACTCCGTGTGCTTGATGGTGCTGTTGCTACATACTCTGCTGCCGATGGCGTACAGCCACAGTCTGAGACTGTTTGGCGCCAGGCTGATAAGTACAATGTACCTCGTATTGGTTATGTAAATAAGATGGACCGTTCTGGTGCAAACTTCTTCGAAACAGTACAGCAGATGAAGGACATCTTGGGTGCTAATCCTATTGCTATTCAGATTCCTATTGGTGCAGAGGAGAACTTCAAGGGTGTAGTTGACCTGATTAAGATGAAGGCTATTCTTTGGCACGATGAGACTATGGGTGCTGAGTATGACGTAGAGGAAATTCCTGCTGACTTGGCTGACGAGGCTGCTGAGTGGCGTGATAAGTTGCTCGAGGGTGCTGCCAACTTTGATGACGAAGTAATGGAGCTTTATCTCGATGGTCAGGATGTTCCTGAGGAGAAGATCCTCGCTGCTATCCGCAAGGGTTGCTGCGCTATGGAGTGCTGCCCAATGTTGCTCGGTTCTTCATATAAGAACAAGGGTGTTCAGCCTTTGCTCGACTATGTTTGCGCTTTCTTGCCTTCACCAATGGATACTCCAAATATCATCGGTACTAACCCCGATACAGAGGAGGAAGAGGATCGTAAGCCATCTGAGGATGAGCCAACATCAGCTCTCGCATTTAAGATTGCTACTGATCCATTCATGGGCCGTTTGGTGTTCTTCCGTGTTTACTCAGGTAAGGTAGTTGCTGGTTCTTATGTTTACAACCCACGTTCTGGCAAGCGCGAGCGTATCAGTCGTCTGTTCCAGATGAACTCTAAGCAGGAGATTCCAATGGAGTCTATCGACGCAGGAGATATCGGTGCAGGTGTAGGTTTCAAGGATATCCGTACTGGTGATACTCTTTGTGATGAGGATCACCCAATCGTATTGGAGTCTATGACATTCCCTGATACTGTGATTTCTATCGCAGTTGAACCAAAGAGCCAGGCCGACATCGCTAAGATGGATAATGGTCTTGCTAAGTTGGCTGAAGAGGACCCAACCTTCACAGTTCGTACCGACGAGCAGAGCGGTCAGACTATCATCTCTGGTATGGGTGAGCTCCACTTGGATATCATTATCGACCGTTTGAAGCGTGAGTTCAAGGTTGAGTGTAACCAGGGTAAGCCTCAGGTTAACTACAAAGAGGCTATCACTAAGTTCGCTCAGAGCCGTGAGACTTATAAGAAGCAGTCTGGTGGTCGTGGTAAGTTCGCTTGTATCGATGTTACTATCGGTCCTAAGGACGAGGACTTCAAGGAGGGCGATCTGCAGTTCATCAATGAGGTTAAGGGTGGTAATATTCCTAAGGAATTTATCCCATCTGTACAGAAGGGTTTTGCTGACTGCTTGTCTAATGGTGTACTCGGTGGCTTCCCAATGACTGGTCTGAAGGTAACTCTGACCGATGGTAGCTTCCACCCAGTTGACTCTGACCAGTTGTCTTTCGAGCTCGTTGCTCATCAGGCATTCAAGGTTCTCTGTCCTAAGGCTGGTCCTGTTTTGATGGAGCCTATCATGAAGGTAGAGGTTGTTACCCCAGAAGAGAACATGGGTGATGTAATTGGTGACTTGAATAAGCGTCGTGGTCTCGTTCAGGGTATGGAGGAAGGCCGTAGCGGTGCTCGTGTCGTAAAGGCAATGGTTCCATTGGCTGAGATGTTCGGCTATGTAACAGCTTTGCGTACCATCACTTCAGGTCGTGCTACAAGCTCTATGGAGTATGATCATCATGCACCTCTCTCTTCTACAATCGCTAAGGCTGTATTGGAAGAGGTTAAGGGTCACGCAGAACTCCTGTAATCAAGAAAAATAAAGGTAAGATGAGGCGCTGCTTAGCGAATGACTCTTAAGCAGCGTACCTCTTCTTCCATTAGACTAAATCAATTCATATATCAATAACTTAATTTAAAAAATGAGTCAGAAAATCAGAATTAAGCTGAAGTCTTACGACCACCAGTTGGTTGACAAGTCAGCTGAAAAGATTGTGAAGGCTGTTAAGGCTACAGGCGCTATCGTTAGCGGTCCTATTCCATTGCCAACACACAAGCGTATTTTTACTGTAAACCGTAGTACTTTCGTTAACAAGAAGTCTCGCGAGCAGTTCCAGCTCTCAGATTTCAAGCGTCTTATCGACATCTACAGCTCAACAGCTAAGACCGTAGATGCATTGATGAAGCTTGAATTGCCAAGTGGTGTAGAAGTAGAAATCAAAGTCTAATTATTAAAAAGTAAATTGAAATGCCAGGATTAATTGGAAAGAAAATCGGAATGACATCCGTTTTCAGTGCCGACGGTAAGAATATTCCGTGCACTGTTATCGAAGTAGGTCCTTGTGTTGTAACCCAGGTTAAGACCGTAGAGAAGGATGGTTACAAGGCTTATCAGTTAGGTTTCGGAGAGGCTAAAGAGAAGCGTACTTCTCAGCCTATGATGGGAATCTTTAAGAAGGCAGGCACAACACCTAAGAAGCACTTGGCCGAGTTCAAGTTTGATGAGGAGTACAACCTCGGTGACACCATTACAGTTGAAATCTTCAACGACTGCAAGTTCGTTGACGTAATTGGTACATCAAAGGGTAAAGGCTTCCAGGGCGTTGTTAAGCGTCACGGATTCGGTGGTGTAGGTCAGTCTACTCACGGTCAGGATGACCGCGCTCGTAAGCCGGGATCTATTGGTGCATGTTCTTACCCTGCAAAGGTGTTCAAGGGTATGCGCATGGGCGGCCAAATGGGAGGTGACAGAGTAACAACTCAGAACCTTCAGGTGTTAAAGGTAATTCCAGAGCAGAATCTCCTTATCGTTAAGGGTTCTTTCGCTGGATGCAAAGGTTCAACTGTTTTAATTGAGAAATAATGGAAGTTAGCGTATTAGATATCAAAGGTCAGGAGACCGGCCGCAAGGTAGCTCTTAATGATGCTGTTTTCGGTATTGAGCCTAACGATCACGTTCTCTATCTCGACGTAAAGCAGTATCTCGCTAACCAGCGTCAGGGTACAGCTAAGTCTAAGGAGAGAAGCGAGATGAGTGGCTCTACTCGTAAGCTTGGTCGTCAGAAAGGTGGCGGTGGTGCTCGTCGTGGTGATATTAACTCACCTGTGCTCGTAGGTGGTGCTCGTGTTTTCGGTCCTAAGCCACGCGATTACCGCTTCAAGCTTAACAAAAAAGTAAAGATTCTTGCTCGTAAGTCTGCCCTTTCTTATAAGGCTCAGGAGAATGGCATCGTTATGCTCGAAGATTTCTCTTTTGAGGCTCCTAAGACTAAAGAATTCTTAAGTGTTCTTAAGAATCTTAAAATTGAAGGCAAGAAGGTGCTCTTCGTTTTGCCAGAATCAAATAAAAACGTATATTTGTCCGCTCGTAACTTGCAGCGTGCTGAGGTTATCCTCGCATCTAACGTCAATTCGTATAAAGTTTTGAATGCTGATGTTGTAGTGATTACTGAAAAGTCGCTCGAGACTATCGACCAAATCTTAACAAAGTAAATAGGAGATATTAGAATATGGCATTTATTATCAAACCATTGGTTACTGAGAAGATGACCAAAATTACAGACAAGCAGCCTAACCGCTATGGATTCGTTGTTCGTCCTGAGGCTAATAAGCTCGAGATTAAGAAGGAGATCGAAGGTCTGTATAATGTTACAGTAGTTGATGTGAACACTATTCGCTACGCTGGCAAGCGCTCTGCTCGTTATACAAAGGCAGGTCTTGTTAAGGGTCAGAAGAATGCGTTCAAGAAGGCAATCGTTACTCTCAAAGAGGGCGATACAATTGATTTTTACAGCAATATTTAATATAAAAAATGGCAGTACGTAAATTAAAACCCGTTACACCGGGTCAAAGACACAAAGTTATTGGCACGTTCGAGGATATTACTGCATCCGTGCCAGAGAAGTCTCTCGTTTACGGTAAGCGTCATACCGGTGGTCGAAACAACACCGGTAAGATGACCGTTCGCTACATTGGTGGTGGCCATAAGCAGAAGTATCGTCTTATCGACTTCAAACGTGAGAAAGATGGTGTTCCAGCAGTTGTAAAGACAATCGAGTACGATCCAAATCGTTCAGCTCGCATTGCATTGCTTTACTATGCTGATGGTGAAAAACGTTACATTATTGCTCCTAACGGACTCCAGGTAGGTGCTACATTGATGTCAGGTGCAGAGGCTGCTCCTGAGGTTGGTAATTCACTTCCTTTGGCAAACATCCCTGTAGGTACAGTGATTCACAACATTGAGTTGCGTCCTGGTCAGGGTGCATTGTTGGTTCGTTCGGCTGGTAATTTTGCTCAGTTGACTTCTCGTGAGGGCAGTTATTGTGTTATTAAGCTCCCTTCTGGCGAAACTCGTCAGATTTTGAGTGCTTGTAAAGCTACAGTAGGTAGTGTTGGTAACTCTGACCACGCACTTGAGCAGTCTGGTAAGGCTGGTCGCTCACGCTGGTTGGGTCGTCGTCCACACAACCGTGGTGTTGTTATGAACCCTGTTGATCACCCAATGGGTGGTGGTGAAGGTCGCCAGAGTGGTGGTCACCCACGTTCACGTAAGGGCTTGTATGCTAAGGGTCTCAAGACTCGCGCACCTAAGAAGCTTTCTAACAAGTATATTATTGAAAGAGCTAACAAAAAATAAAGAGTAAATTATGAGTCGTTCACTTAAAAAAGGTCCATACATCAACGTCTCTCTCGAGAAGAAGATTCTCGCTATGAACGAGAGTGGAAAGAAGAATGTTGTTAAGACATGGGCTAGAGCTTCAATGATATCTCCTGATTTCGTAGGACATACTGTTGCAGTTCATAACGGTAACAAATTTATCCCTGTTTATGTTACAGAGAACATGGTAGGCCACAAGCTTGGAGAGTTCGCTCCAACACGTCGCTTTGGCGGTCACTCTGGTAACAGAAAGTAATCGGGGTTAAACCAATTAAAATTTAAGTAAATAATGGGAGCAAGAAAACATATCGCGGCTGAAAAATTGAAAGAAGCCCGTAAAAACTTGTACTTCGCTAAATTGGTTGGCGTTCCTTCTTCTCCACGCAAAATGCGCTACGTTGTAGATATGATTCGTGGTATGGAAGTTAATCGCGCCCTCGGAGTACTTCGCTTCTCTAAGAAGCAAGCATCTGCTGACGTTGAGAAATTACTTCGTTCAGCTATCGCAAACTGGGAAGCTAAGAATGATCGCAAGGCAGAAGACGGTGAGCTTTATATTAGCAAGGTCTTCGTTGACGAAGGCGTTACAATGAAACGTATGAGACCTGCACCACAGGGGCGTGGCTATAGAATTCGTAAGCGTTCTAACCATGTTACTCTTTTTGTAGATGCAAAAACTAATGACGAAAAATAATAAGTAGAATGGGACAGAAAGTTAATCCGATTAGTAACCGACTGGGTATTATCCGTGGTTGGGATTCAAATTGGTTCGGTGGTAAGAACTTCGGTGACAACCTCGTGGAGGATCAGAAAATCCGTAAGTATCTTAACGAGCGTCTTGCCAAGGCAAGTGTTTCTCGTATCGTTATCGAACGTACATTGAAGCTTGTTACTATTACTATTTGTACAGCCCGTCCAGGTATTGTCATTGGTAAAGGTGGTCAGGATGTTGATAAGTTGAAGGAAGAGTTGAAGAAGCTTTATAAAAAAGATATTCAGATCAACATCTTCGAGGTTAAGAAACCTGAACTTGATGCTACTATCGTAGGTAAGAACATCGCTAGCCAAATTGAGCACATGATTGCTTATCGTCGTGCTATCAAGATGGCTGTTGCCAACACAATGCGTGCTGGTGCTGAGGGTATCAAGGTTCAGATTACAGGTCGTCTGAATGGTGCTGAAATGGCACGTAAGGAAATGTACAAAGAGGGTCGTACTCCTCTGCACACTTTCCGCGCAGACATCGATTACTGCCAGTGCGAGGCTCTTACTAAGGTAGGTTTGCTTGGCATTAAGGTATGGATTTGCCGTGGTGAGGTTTATGGTAAGGCTGATCTTACTCCTAACTTCGCTCAGGACAACAAGAGCAACAACCGTGGAAATGGTCGCTCTAACCGCGGTGGTAATCGCAAGAGAAACAATAACCGTTAAATTAGAAAGCTATCATGTTACAGCCAAAAAGAGTAAAATATAGAAGACCTCAAGATGGTCGCGGCAATAAAGGCAACGCCCACAGAGGTACACAATTGGCATTCGGTTCTTTCGGTATCAAGACTCTTGAACCAAAGTGGATCGATAGCCGTCAGATCGAGGCTGCTCGTGTGGCAGTTAACCGCTACATGAATCGCCAAGGTCAGGTCTGGATTCGTATCTTCCCTGATAAGCCTATCACTCGTAAGCCTGCTGATGTGCGTATGGGTAAAGGTAAGGGTGATCCAGCTGGATGGGTTGCACCTGTTACACCAGGTCGTATCCTCTTTGAAGTAGAAGGTGTAAGTTTCGATATCGCTAAGGAGGCTCTTCGTCTCGCAGCTCAGAAACTTCCTGTAAAGACAAAATTTGTTGTTAGACGTGATTTCGATAAAAACGCTTAATTATGAAGATTAAAGAAGTAAAAGAACTCGAAACCAAGGACTTGGTAGAGAAGTTGGAGAATGCTGTTGCAGCTTACAATCAGAAGAAGCTCAACCATAACATTACTCCTCTTGAGAATCCATCAGAGATTAAGGTTGCTCGTCGTGATATCGCACGTATGAAAACAGAACTTCGTCAGAGAGAACTTAACAAATAATAATGGTCCAGATGGAAACAAGAAATTTAAGAAAAGTAAGACAGGGTGTTGTCATCAGCAACAAAATGGATAAAACCATTGTTATTGCAGCTAAGTTCAAGGAGATGCACCCTATTTATGGTAAGTTTGTTCAGAAGACAAAGAAGTACCATGCACATGACGAGAATAATGAGGCTAATGTAGGTGATACAGTTATGATCATGGAGACTCGTCCTCTGTCTAAGACAAAGAGATGGAGATTAGTACAAATCGTAGAAAAAGCTAAGTAATTATGATACAAGCAGAATCAAGACTTACAGTATGTGACAACAGCGGTGCTCGCGAGGCTCTTTGTATTCGTGTCCTCGGTGGTACAGGCCGTCGTTACGCAAGTGTGGGTGATGTGATTGTAGTTTCAGTCAAGAACGTCATTCCATCAAGTGATTTGAAGAAGGGTGCAGTATCAAAGGCTTTGATTGTTCGCACAAAGAAGGAGATTCGCCGTGCAGATGGTTCTTACATCCGTTTCGACGACAATGCTTGTGTACTGCTCAACAATGCTGGTGAGCTTCGTGGTAGCCGTATCTTTGGCCCTGTTGCTCGTGAGCTTCGTGCAGTTAATATGAAAGTCGTTTCTTTGGCACCTGAGGTTCTTTAATATTTAAAATAACATTAGTAATGAGTAAGTTACATATAAAGAAAGACGATAAGGTTATCGTTATTGCTGGTGCCGACAAAGGCAAGACTGGTAAAGTGCTCAAGGTTCTCGTTGATGACAATCGTGCCATCGTTGAGGGTGTACACATCGTGTCAAAGAGCACTAAGCCATCTGCTAAGAATCCTCAGGGAGGCATCGTTAAGCAAGAGGCTCCTATTCATATCTCAAATTTGAGCTTGATCGATCCTAAGAGTGGAAAGGCTACTCGCGTAGCTGTCAAGCATGAGGGTAAAAACGTTGTTCGCATCGCTAAAAAGTCAGGGGAGGAAATCAAGTAATGGATACAGCACAGTTAAAGAAAGTATATAAGGAGACTATCGCTCCTTCTTTGCAGAAGCAGTTCAACTACGCTTCTGCAATGCAGATTCCAACTCTTAAGAAGATTGTTATCAACCAGGGACTTGGTGATGCTACACAGGACAAGAAAATTGTTGATGTAGCTATCAATGAGATTACTGCAATCACAGGTCAGAAGGCTGTTGCTACATATTCTAAGAAGGATATCGCTAACTTCAAACTTCGTAAGAAGATGCCTATCGGTGTTATGGTTACATTGCGTCGTGAGCGTATGTACGAGTTCCTTGAGAAGCTCGTTCGCGTTTCTCTTCCACGTATTCGTGACTTCAAGGGTATCGAAAGCAAGTTCGATGGTCGTGGTAACTATACTCTGGGTATCACAGAGCAGATTATCTTCCCAGAGATTAACATTGATGAGATCGATCGCATCCAGGGTATGAACATTACCTTCGTTACTTCTGCAAAGACTGACGAGGAAGGTTTTGCTCTTCTCAAGGCTTTTGGTCTTCCATTCAAGAACGCAAACAAAGATTAAGAGATATGGCAAAAGAATCAATGAAAGCTCGCGAGGTTAAGCGTGCAAAGCTTGTAGCTCGTTACGCTGAAAAGCGCGCAGCACTGAAAAAGATTATTGCAACTTCTAATGATCCAGCTGAAGCATACGAGGCAGCTCGTAAGCTTCAGGCTATCCCTAAGAATGCAAACCCAATCCGTCTTCACAATCGTTGCAAGATTACTGGTCGTCCAAAGGGTTATATCCGTCAGTTTGGACTCTCTCGTATCCAGTTCCGTGAGATGGCTTCTGCTGGTTTGATTCCTGGTGTTAAGAAGGCAAGTTGGTAATCAATTATCAGACCCAAGAAAATTATTTTTTTTAATATTGTCGGGGTAGTCCCGATTAATTAAATTTTTATATTTTATGACAGATCCAATAGCAGATTATCTGACAAGACTCAGAAACGCAATCATGGCTCATCACCGTGTTGTTGAAGTTCCTGCGTCTAACTTGAAGAAGGAAATCACTAAGATCCTCTTCGAGAAAGGTTACATCCTCAACTACAAGTTCATCGAGGATGGCCCACAGGGTACTATCAAAGTTGCTTTGAAGTACAATCCTACAACTAAGCAAAACGCTATCAAGTCTTTGAAGCGTGTGTCTACACCAGGTCTCCGTAAGTATACTGGTTACAAGGACATGCCGAGAGTTATTAACGGATTAGGTATTGCAATCTTATCTACATCCAAAGGTGTAATGACAGACAAAGAGGCTGCTGATCTTAAGATTGGTGGTGAAGTTCTTTGCTATATTTATTAATTTGGAGGATTGAATATGTCAAGAATAGGTAAATTGCCAATTAGTATTCCTGCTGGTGTTACTGTAAACTTTGATGCTAATTCAAATGTAGTTACAGTTAAGGGTCCTAAGGGTGAACTTTCTCAGAAGATTGATGCTTCTATTAAGTTCAATAACCAGGACGGTCAGATAGTTTTCGAAATTGATGAGAACAGCCCTGTTAATCCTAAGCAGAAGCAAGCGTTCCATGGTCTGTATCGTTCTCTCGTAAACAACATGGTTATTGGTGTTAGCGAGGGGTATTCTAAGACTTTGGAGTTAGTTGGTGTTGGTTATCGTGTTTCTAATCAGGGCAACCTTATTGAGTTCGCTCTTGGTTATACTCACCCTATCTTCATCCAGCTTCCTAAGGAGGTTAAGGTTGAGACTAAGTCTGAAAGAAACCAGAACCCAATTATAATTTTGGAGTCTTGCGACAAGCAATTGTTGGGACTTATTTGTGCAAAAATTCGTTCTTTCCGTAAGCCTGAGCCTTACAAGGGTAAGGGTATCCTGTTCAAGGGTGAAGTTATTCGCAGAAAGTCTGGTAAGAGCGCTGCTGCTAAGTAATTTTAATTTTTTACGATTATGACAACAAAGAAAGTTGAAAGACGAATTAAGATAAAGTTCCGCATTCGCAAGAGTGTAAATGGAACTGCTGAGCGTCCACGTCTTAGTGTTTTCCGCTCTAACAAGCAGATTTATGCTCAGGTTATTAATGATTTGACAGGTACTACACTTGCATCTGCTTCTTCACTTGGTATGGAGAAAATGCCTAAGCAGGAGCAGGCACAGAAAGTTGGTGAGCTCGTTGCAGAAAAGGCTAAGGCTGCTGGCATTGAGGCAGTAGTCTTCGATCGTAACGGTTATCTCTACCACGGTCGTGTAAAGGAGTTGGCTGATGGTGCTCGTAAGGGTGGTCTTAAATTTTAAACGATTATGGCAATGAATAAAGTAAAAGTTAATAGTGACGTTGAACTGAAAGATCGCTTGGTTGCTATCAACCGTGTAACTAAGGTTACTAAGGGTGGTCGTACTTTCACATTCGCTGCTATCGTCGTTGTTGGTGACGGTAATGGCGTTATCGGTTATGGTCTTGGTAAGGCTGGCGAAGTTACAGCTGCTATTGCCAAGGGTACAGAGGCTGCTAAGAAGAACTTGGTTAAGGTTCCTGTTTTGAAGGGTACTGTTCCTCACGAGGTTGAAGTAGCTTTTGGTGGTGCTAAGGTACTTATCAAGCCTGCTGCTGCCGGTACAGGATTGAAGGCCGGTGGTGCTATGCGTGCAGTTCTTGAGAGTGTTGGTGTTAAAGATGTAATTGCTAAGTCTAAGGGCTCATCTAACGCACACAACCTTGTTAAGGCTACTATTGCTGCTCTTGCACAGATGCGTGATGCATACACTGTTGCTGGTGAGCGTGGTATCAGTATGGATAAAGTATTTAACGGTTAATTAGGATAAATCAGATATGGCAACAATTAAAATCAAGCAGATTAAGAGTAAAATCGGTGCTCCAGTTGACCAGAAGCGTACACTCGCTTGTTTAGGTCTCCACAAGATTTCTCAGGTTGTTGAGGTTGAAGATACTCCTAGCAACCGTGGTATGATCCGTAAGGTTCATCACCTCGTAAGTGTAGTTGATTAATTAATCTTTTAAAGAATAGGAACGATTATGAAATTAAATAATTTGAAACCTGCTGAAGGTTCTACCCACTCACGTCGTCGTATTGGTCGTGGTCCAGGTTCTGGACTCGGTGGTACTTCTACTCGTGGTCACAAGGGTGCCAAGGCTCGTTCTGGTTATAAGAGAAAGATTGGTTTCGAAGGTGGTCAGATGCCTTTGCAGCGTCGTGTTCCAAAGGCTGGTTTTAAGAACATCAACCATAAGGAGTATTTTGCTGTTAACCTTTCTACTCTTCAGGCTCTTGCTGAGGCAAAGAACCTCACCAAGATTGGTATTGCAGAGTTGAAGGCTGCAGGTCTCACCAATGGTAAGGAGCTAGTTAAGGTGCTCGGCAATGGTGAATTGAAAGCTAAATTAGAAGTTGAAGCTAATGCATTCTCTAAAACTGCTGAAGAGGCTATCAAGGCAGTAGGTGGTAATGCAACTATAATCTAAGTAGATGAAAAAGTTTATTGAGACACTAAAGAACTGTTGGAAGATTGAGGATCTCCGTCAGAGACTCCTTATCACTCTTCTGTTTACGGCTATTTACCGTTTTGGCTCGTTTGTGGTACTTCCTGGTATCAATCCGAGCATGTTGGACAAACTTCAGTCGCAGACCTCAGGCGGACTTATGTCGCTTCTGGACATGTTCTCTGGTGGTGCATTTTCCAATGCTTCTATTTTTGCATTAGGAATAATGCCTTATATCTCAGCATCTATTGTTATGCAGCTTCTTGCTGTCGCTGTGCCTTATTTCCAAAAGATGCAGCGTGAAGGTGAGAGTGGTCGAAAGAAAATACAGTGGTATACGAGAGCCTTAACGGTGGGCATTTTGGTCTTCCAGGCTCCCAGTTACTTGTTGAACCTGAAAATGCAAGCTGCTAATGCGCTTGCAACAGGTATCAGCTGGACTGCATTTATGCTTTCTGCTACTGTCATCTTGGCAGCAGGAAGTATGTTTATCCTTTGGTTAGGTGAGCGTATTACTGATAAGGGTGTTGGTAATGGTATCTCCTTGATTATTATGATTGGTATTATTGCAAGATTGCCTCAGGCATTTGTTCAGGAGATTTCTTCTCGTCTGACAGCTATCTCTAGTGGTGGTATCATCATGTTTATCGTTGAGATTTTGATACTTTATGCTGTTGTTTGTGCTGCTATCCTCTTGGTACAGGGCACTCGCAAGATTCCGGTTCAGTATGCTAAGCGTTTGGTTGGTAATAAGCAATATGGTGGTGCTCGTCAGTACATACCCTTGAAGTTATTTGCTGCAAACGTAATGCCTATCATCTTTGCTCAGGCTTTGATGTTCATTCCTTTGGCTGTAGTTCGTTATCAGTCTGAAAATGCTAGTAGCGTAGTGCAGCAGTTAATGGATAATCGCAGTTTGCTTTATAATGTAATTTATGTGATATTAGTTATTGCATTTACATATTTCTATACTGCAATTACATTGAACCCAACTCAGATGGCAGAGGACATGAAACGTAACAATGGTTTCATTCCCGGTGTTAAGCCAGGTAAGGATACTGCTGAGTACATAGATACCGTCATGTCTCGTATTACTTTCCCAGGTTCTTTGTTTATAGCATTTATTGCTATTATGCCTGCACTTGCAGGACTTCTCGATGTGCAGCAAGCCTTCTCTCAATTCTTTGGAGGTACTTCTCTTTTGATTTTGGTAGGTGTTGTAATAGATACTTTACAGCAGATTGAGAGTCATTTGCTCATGCGCCACTATGATGGTTTGCTCAATTCGGGTCATACTCGTCAGGGCGGTGTTGCAGCATATTAATCTTTTTCTTTTAGAATGCAGATATTTCTAAAAACAGAAGATGAAATCAACCTGATGCGCAAGGCAAACCAATTAGTTGGTTTGACCTTAGCTGAATTGGGTAAACATATAAAACCAGGTGTAACGACTCTCCAGTTGGATAGGATAGCGGAGGAATTTATCCGAGATCATGGTGCGGTTCCTACGTTTAAGAATTTTCCGAATCCATTTGGAGAGCCTTTTCCCGCTAATATATGTACTTCTATTAATGATGTAGTAGTACATGGAATTCCAAGCAATGATGTTGTACTTCATGAGGGGGATATAATTTCTATTGATTGTGGTACCTTGCTTGAAGGATTCAACGGAGACAGTTGTTATACTTTTTGTGTTGGTGAAGTAGATTCTAAGGTTAAACAACTTTTGTCAATCACTAAGCAGGCTCTTTATCTTGGTATTGAGCAAGCAATAGCAGGAAATCATGTTGGAGATATAGGTTTTACCATTCAAAACTATTGTGAGTCTCATGGTTATGGCGTTGTTCGCGAACTTGTGGGGCATGGAATAGGAAAAGCTATGCATGAAGATCCTCCCATTCCTAACTTCGGGAGAAGAGGTAATGGTGTGATGCTTAAAGAGGGCATGTGTATTGCGATAGAACCGATGATAACGATGGGTAGTCGCAAGATAGGTTTACTTCCCGACAAATGGAGTATTGCTACTGTAGATCATCAACCCTCTGCTCATTTTGAGCATACCATAGTTGTTAGAAAAGGTAAGGCTGAAATTTTATCTTCATTTCAAGAAGTAGAACATTTAGAAGGACAAAACATTTAATTATGGCAAAACAGGCTGCTATAGAGCAAGATGGAACGATAGTAGAAGCATTGTCAAATGCTATGTTCCGCGTTGAGTTGGAGAATGGCGTTGATATTACCGCACATATCTCTGGTAAAATGAGAATGCATTATATAAAGATCTTACCTGGAGATAAGGTAAAGGTGGAAATGAGTCCATACGACCTGACAAAGGGTAGAATAGTATTTAGATACAAATAATAATCATAAGGTATGAAGACAAGAGCATCTTTGAAGAAGCGTTCAGCTGACTGTAAGATTGTACGTCGTAAAGGTCGTCTGTTCGTTATTAACAAGAAAAACCCTAAGATGAAGTTACGTCAGGGTTAATGTTAAAGTATTGTAAAAGTGTGGTTATTCAAAAAAAATATCGTACTTTTGCACCGCTTTTAACGAAAGGTATTAATTTTTAATTATTTAATTAACAATGGCAATAAGAATTGTTGGAGTAGATTTGCCCCAGAATAAGCGTGGCGAAATCGCATTGACCTATATCTATGGTATTGGTCGAAGTAGTTCAGCAAAGATATTGGATAAGGCAGGTGTGAGCCGTGACTTGAAAGTCAGCGAGTGGTCTGACGATCAGGCAGCCAAGATCCGTGAAATTATCGGCGCTGAGTTCAAAGTAGAAGGTGATCTCCGTTCAGAGATCCAAATGAACATTAAGCGACTGATGGATATTGGTTGCTACCGTGGAGTTAGACATCGTAATGGTCTTCCTGTTCGTGGTCAGAGCACAAAGAACAATGCTCGTACTCGTAAGGGTAAGAAGAAGACTGTTGCTAATAAGAAGAAGGCTACTAAGTAATTCTGAAGGAGGAAATTAATTATGGCAAAGACAAAAGCAACATCTAAGAAGAGAAATGTACGTGTTGACGCTATCGGTCAGCTTCACGTTCATAGCTCATTCAATAATATTATTGTATCTCTTGCTAACAATGAGGGTCAGGTAATTTCTTGGTCTTCTGCTGGTAAGATGGGTTTCCGTGGTTCTAAGAAGAACACTCCTTATGCTGCTCAGATGGCTGCAGAGGATTGCGCAAAGGTAGCTTTCGATTTGGGTCTTCGTAAGGTTAAGGCTTATGTTAAGGGTCCAGGTAACGGTCGTGAGTCTGCTATTCGTGCCGTACACGGTGCAGGTATCGAGGTTACTGAGATTGTTGACGTAACTCCATTACCACATAACGGTTGTCGTCCTCCTAAGCGTCGCCGCGTATAATTCCAGCTATTTGATTAGCATATTTTTGATACAAACAATTATAGCATTTTTTATATTATGGCTAGATATATAGGTCCGAAATCTAAAATTGCGCGCCGTTTTGGTGAATCCATCTTCGGCGCTGACAAAGTTTTGTCCAAGAGAAACTTCCCTCCTGGACAGCATGGCAACAACCGTCGCAGAAAGATGTCTGAGTACGGTGTCATGTTGGCAGAGAAGCAGAAGGCTAAGTACACTTATGGTGTATTAGAGCGTCAGTTCCGTAATATGTTTGAGAAGGCAGCTAAGGCTGATGGTATTACTGGTGAGGTTCTTTTGCAGAATCTTGAGAGCCGTCTTGACAACGTTGTATTCCGTTTGGGTATTGCTCCTACTCGTGCTGCAGCGCGTCAGTTGGTTGGTCACAAGCACATCGTTGTTGATGGTAAGGTAGTTAACATTCCTTCATTCGCTGTTAAGCCAGGTATGGTTATTGGTGTTCGTGAGAAGTCAAAGTCTCTCGAGGTTATCGAGGCCGCTCTTGCTGGTTTCAATCATAGCAAGTATCCATGGATTGAGTGGGATGAGAATACTAAGTGTGGTAAGTTCTTGCACAAGCCAGAGCGTGCCGACATCCCCGAGAACATTAAGGAGCAGTTAATCGTTGAGTTGTACTCTAAATAAATCATTATATTAATGGCGATATTAGCATTTCAAAAACCTGAAAAAGTAGTAATGCTGGAGGCTGATGATAAGTTCGGAAAGTTTGAATTCCGTCCTTTGGAGCCTGGCTTTGGTGTTACCATTGGTAACGCTTTGCGCCGCATTCTCCTTTCATCTTTGGAGGGTTATGCCATCAACACCATTCGCATTGGTGGAGTTGAGCATGAGTTCTCTTCAGTACCTGGTGTTAAGGAAGATGTTACCAACATTATCTTGAATCTCAAGCAAGTTCGATTCAAGCAAGTAGTAGAAGAATTCGAGAATGAGAAAGTTAGTATCACCGTAGAGAATTCTACTGAATTCAAAGCAGGTGATATCGGTAAGTATCTGACTGGATTTGAAGTGTTAAACCCTGATTTGGTGATTTGTCATTTAGATGCCAAAGCTTCGATGCAGATAGATTTGACAATTAACAAGGGCCGTGGTTACGTCCCTGCTGATGAGAATCGAGAATTCTGCACTGACGTAAACGTTCTCCCAATCGATTCCATCTACACCCCAATTCGTAACGTAAAGTATTCAGTAGAGCCATATCGTGTTGAGCAAAAGACCGACTATGACAAGCTTGTACTTGAAGTTACAACAGATGGTTCCATTAGTCCAAAGGATGCTCTTAAGGAGGCTGCGAAGATTCTGATTTATCATTTCATGCTCTTCTCAGATGAGAAGATTACTCTTGAAAGTCCCGATCAAGAAGGCAATCAGGAGTTTGATGAGGAAGTACTTCACATGCGCCAGTTGCTTAAGACTCGCCTCGTAGACATGAATCTTAGTGTTCGTGCACTTAACTGCTTGAAGGCAGCAGATGTTGAGACATTAGGTGACTTGGTACAGTACAATAAGACTGACCTCTTGAAGTTCCGCAACTTTGGTAAGAAATCGCTTTCAGAGCTTGATGATTTGCTCGAGAGTCTGAATCTTTCTTTTGGAACTGATATTTCAAAGTATAAATTAGACAAGGATGCTTAATAGCTCCTGTCCAAAAATTTAAAAACAAAAATGAGACATAATAAGAAATTCAACCATTTAGGTCGTACTGCTTCTCATCGTAATGCGATGTTGGCTAACATGGCTACATCACTTATCATGAGCGAGCACAAAAGAATCACTACGACTCTTGCAAAGGCTAAGGCTCTTAAGAAGTATGTTGAGCCACTGATTACTCGTTCAAAGAATGATACAACAACTTCACGTCGTGTAGTATTCCGTTATCTTCAGAACAAGTATGCTGTTAAGGCTCTCTTCGGTGAGGTAGCAGAGAAGGTAGGCAATCGTCCAGGTGGTTACACACGTATTATCAAGTTGGGTACACGTCAGGGTGATGCTGCTGAGATTGCATCCATCGAACTTGTTGACTTCGATGAGAACATGGCTAAGACTCCTAAGGCTGCTGCTAAGAAGACTCGTCGTGCAGGCCGTAAGGCAAAGGCAGAAGATGCTCCTCAGGCAGAAGTTGCTGCAGAGACAACAACAGCAGAGGAAGCTCCTAAGGCTGAATAATCAACTCTCAAATATAAAGCGCTTTCATATTTATGAAAGCGCTTTTTTTTTGTTTAATTTGAAGTTGGTGCAAATTGTGTTTGTATTTAGTGTAATCATTAGTTTGTTGGTAGTCTAAACTGTAGTTTGTTTGTTAGTGGTGGTAGTGTAAACTAAACTGCTTACGTCTTTGCTTTTATTACTTAATTATTTTACCTCGACACGGTTTTTTGTCATCTTTTTAATATTTTCTTTTCCACTTTATTTTATCGTTCTTTTATACTTTCTTCTCCTGTCTCTTTTATATTCTTTTTTTTGTTTTTAAGATTTACTTTATCCTTATTATTTTCTTTTTTTGATTAGTGGTTTAATATTTTAAACTATGTTTTAAGTACCTATTTTGTTGGATCTAAATATCCTGTTTTATGAAATCTCTTTTCGGATATTTGTTTAGTGTCCTGTTTTCTGAGGCTTTAGGGAATTCCCTATTTCTTTTTAGGGAAACTTTGTTTGCATTTTTCTTATAAAATATTTACCTTTGCATTGTATATTAAAAGTGATGATTATGAAAAAGTTTATCGCATTGATAGTTTGTACAGTTATGTTATTTATTAGCTGTGACACATATACAGGTAGTGGTGCATATATGGGCGGTTCAATTGGTTCTATATTAGGTTCTGCTATTGGCGGTTTGAGCGGAGGTCCACGAGGCTCCGATATGGGCACGATAATCGGTATGGCTGGAGGAGCAGCTGTAGGTGCGATTGTAGGGAGTCAGGCAGATCAACGTCAGCAGCATGAGTATGATCAGTATCAACGAGATAAGGCGATGCGTGCAGAGCGACGTGCAGAGCAACGAAGCAATAGCAGTTATGATATGCGTGGAGTAGGTTCATCCCAACAAGGTAACATAGACCATTCAGATAACGTTTATCCCGACCCTGTCAATGATTCCAACATTTTTGATTCCACCAACAGTGGTGACGATCGACTTTATGATTTTAATGGAAAAGACTATTTAGGCGACTACAGTGCTCAACCATCTACCCAGGTGATGCCAAGTTCTAAGATGGAGCAATTAGGTAGCAACTGGTCCTATTCTCCCACTTTGGAAATCATCAATGCTCGTTTTGTCGATGCCAATGAGGATAACACATTGAATAGAAATGAAACTTGCAAGGTTATCTTTGAGATTATGAATCGTGGTAATCATCCTGTTTATGATGTAGTCCCCACAGTTGTAGAAACCACCGGAAACAAGCACATATTTATTTCCCCCAGCATTCATGTAGAGAAGATAGCTCCAGGTCGTGGCATACGTTACACAGCAATGGTGAAGGCAGACAATCGTTTGAAGAATGGTATGGCCCATTTCTGTGTATCCGTGATTCATGAAGGAAAATGTATTTCCAAAGTGAATGAGTTTAATATTCCAACTCGAAAATAACTTCAATTATATTTGTATAAGATTGTATCCTTAGGTTCCTCTTCAATAGTCATGAGGTTGCCTAAACTTTACCCCCCGGAAGTATTCTATTACTTTCGGGGGTTATTCATACTTCTGCATATATATTATAATATTGCAGTCTGCTAAAATTTTTTTGAGCATACCCAAAAAATAGGGCAGGATTCACTCATTATTATGAAGTGAATTCAGCCCTTTTAGTTCGTGTGGTATAACGATTTTAGTTTCCACTCTACGATTGTTTACTGAGCTTTTGCATGTTGGGATGTTTGTGGGGAGTTAAGGGACAAATGTACCACGTCATACGACAAAAGGCCATTTGCTCTTAACTTCTTGACCGACCGTAGGGAATGATAACCAGTTTAACTTCGATCAATTCCCTCACTTGCGAAATTTGGATTATTTATTTTTATGCAATTTATGTTCGTGTTTCTTTCTTGATTCCATGTTTTTCGATTTCATTTCCGTTTTCTTTTCTTTTCTATGAGCTTTATCAGCTTCCTCTTTTAGCTTTGATGCGTTTTCTTTCAGTTTTGTGCCATTACCTTCTTTTAGCTTGTCTCTATGTCCCTCTTTCAGCGATGATGCCAGTTCTGCAGTCGCATTCTTCTTTTTGTTATGTGAGTTCCAGTTGGGTTGCAATACATAATCAGATTCTGCCACCTCAAAGTCGATTTGTGGAATCTTTTCTTCCTCCGGTCTGAAAGGAATAGGTCTTTCCGCCAGTTCTATTTTAACCGAAGCCACCCCTTGTGCCAACATATCGATTTCCTTAGCCGCAGCCCATGAGAGGTCAATGATTCTTCCCCTTCTGTATGGTCCTCTATCGATAACTTTTACGATAACGCTTTTATTATTACTCAGATTTGTAACTTTTAGGTGCGTTCCAAAAGGGTAGAATTTATGAGCGCACGTCAAGCTATCGTGATGCAGCCTTTGCCCACTTGCAGTTCTTGCTCCAGTAGCTCTTTTCGAGTAGTAGGAAGCCTTTCCATGTTGTTTTTTCTGTGCCATCCCTGTAATAAGACAGAGTAGGACGAGCCCTGTTGTAAGAACTTTTTTAAAGGTTATTCTCTTCATATTCAGGAGGTTTTAAGAAACTTACTTGCTGCAAAAGTAATAAATAATGTTGAAAATTGCAAGAAAATAAGAGAAAAACAGTATCTTTGCATAAGTAAAGCAAATGTCAATGGAGAATAATATACCACAAGAATGGAATAAGTTTTATTTGAAAGATGTGTCGTTCGTCAATCTGATGATGCGTCGTATCTACAATGTGTTGATAGTAGCCAATCCCTATGATGCCTTCATGCTGGAGGACGATGGCCGCATCGAAGAGAAGATCTACAACGAGTATATGGAGCTTGGTCTTCGTTATCCTCCCACCTTTACCCAGGTTTCTACCACCGAGGAAGCCACCTCAGTCCTTCGTTCTACCGTAGTAGATCTTGTTATCTGTATGCCAGGTAATGCCGACAACGACGCTTTCGATGTCGCTCGCGACGTAAAGAGCCAGTTCCCCAACATCCATTGCGTCGTACTCACCCCCTTCTCTCATGGCATCACGAAGCGTATGGAGAATGAAGACCTGAGCATTTTCGATTATGTATTTTGTTGGTTGGGCAATACCAACCTGATACTTTCCATCATCAAGTTGATTGAAGACAAGATGAATCTTGAGCACGACATAGAGGAAGCCGGAGTCCAGATGATACTCCTTGTCGAAGATTCCATCCGCTTCTACAGTTCCATCCTTCCCAATCTCTACAATTACATCTTGGAGCAGAGCAAGAATTTCTCCAAGGAAGCATTAAACCGGCATGCAGCCACTATGCGTATGCGTGGCCGTCCCAAGGTAGTTTTGGCCCGCACCTACGAAGAAGCACAGAAGCTCTATGACAAATATTCCAACAACACCCTTGGGGTCATCAGCGATGCCCGTTTCCCGATGAAGAGTGCCGCCAAGGCCTTTGGCAACGATGTCGACCCCTCTCTTAAACCGAAGCATCGTACCGACACCTTTGGTCGTGAGAAATGTCCCGATGCTGGCTTGCAACTATTCCGTTACATCCGCCAGCACGATCCCTTTGTACCCCTTATTCTCGAAAGTTCCGAGAGCGACAATCGCCTCAAGGCCGAGTCCGAGGGTTTCCGCTTTGTAGATAAGAACTCCAAGAAGATGAGTGTAGACCTTCGCCGCCTGATGGAGGAACACATGGGCTTTGGCGACTTTATCTTCCGCGATCCCAAGACCCACGAGGAGATTATGCGTATCCGCAGTCTGAAGGAGTTACAGGACAATATCTTCAAGATTCCCAACGACTCGATGCTCTATCACATCAGTCGCAATCACATGAGCCGTTGGCTCTGTGCCCGTGCCATTTTCCCCGTGTCGGCTTTCCTGCGCCATGTCACCTGGCAGAAGTTGCAGGATGTGGATGCTCACCGACAGATCATCTTCGATGCCATCGTGCAGTATCGTCACATGAAGAATATCGGTGTCGTAGCTGTCTTCGACCGTATGAAGTTCGACCAGTATGCCCACTTCGCTCGTATTGGCGAAGGCTCATTGGGTGGCAAGGGTAGAGGTCTGGCCTTTCTCGACAATGTCATCAAGCGCCATCCTGAGTTCAATCAGTACGACAATGCCACGGTTCAGATTCCTAAGACAGTTGTCCTTTGTACCGATATCTTCGATGCGTTCATGGAGAGCAACAATCTCTATCCCATAGCTTTGAGCGATGCAAGCGATGACGAAATCTTGAGACATTTCCTCAGAGCGCAGTTGCCTGACACACTGGTAGCCGACTTCTTCACTTTTTTTGAGGCGACGAAGAGTCCTATAGCCATCCGTTCCAGCTCGCTTCTCGAAGATGCCCACTATCAGCCCTTTGCAGGAATCTATTCCACCTATATGATACCTTATCTTGAGGACAAGTATCAGATGCTTCAGATGTTGGCGTGTGCCATCAAGGGTGTGTATGCCTCGGTGTTCTATCGCGATTCCAAGGCTTATATGACCGCTACGAGCAATGTCATCGATCAAGAGAAGATGGCAGTCATCCTGCAGCAAGTGGTGGGACATGACTATGGTACCCGTTTCTATCCCACGATGAGTGGCGTGCTCCGTTCGCTCAACTATTATCCCATAGGTGACGAGACAGCCGAAGAGGGCATCGCCAGTTTAGCTCTCGGATTGGGTAAATACATTGTCGATGGAGGCCAGACCCTTCGTGTCTGTCCTTATCATCCCAACCAGGTGTTGCAGACTTCTGAGGTCGACAAGGCACTCAGGGAGACCCAAACCCAGTTTTATGCCCTCGATATGCAACATGTGGGTGAAGACTTCAAGGTTGATGATGGGTTCAATATTCAGAAACTGAGAATCAAGGATGCTGTCGAGGACCAGTCGCTCAACTTCATCGCCTCCACCTTCGACCCCTACGACCAAGTCATCAACGACGGCGTGTACGAAGAGGGTCGCAAGCTGATCACCTTTGCCAGTGTGCTGCAACATGGTGTAGTTCCCCTTCCCGAGATTCTTCAGATGTCCATGCAGTATGGTTCCGAAGCCATGCGCCGCCCCGTCGAGATCGAGTTTGCTTGCAATATCCATGCCGACCGCACCTGTGAGTTCTATCTTCTCCAGATACGTCCCATTGTGGATGCCAAGGAAATGCTCGACGAAGATGTGGCGGCCATTCCTGACAGCGAGTGCCTGTTGCGTTCGCACAATTCACTCGGTCATGGCATCAGCGAGGATGTAGTTGATGTGGTGTATGTCAAGTACGACGACCATTTCTCAGCGATGAACAACTATTATGTAGCCGACGACATAGAGCGCATCAATCGCAAGTTCCTTTCCGAAGGTAAGAACTATGTTCTGATAGGTCCAGGCCGTTGGGGTTCCAGCGACTACTATCTCGGTGTTCCTGTCAAGTGGCCTCACATCAGTGCAGCTCGTGTCATCGTAGAGGTGGCGCTGAAAAACTATAACATCGACCCCAGCCAAGGCACCCACTTCTTCCAGAACCTCACCTCTTTCGGGGTAGGATACTTTACGGTAGATACCAATACCGGTGAAGGAGGCTTCGTCGACAAGTCTGTGCTCGATGCGATGCCAGCGGTCGAGGAGACACAGTATGTTCGTCACGTGCGCTTTGAGCATCCGCTGCGCATATTGATGGATGGTAAAAAACAGGAGGGAGCTGTTCTCATCCCCACAAAATAGATGATATAAGCAGAAATGTATTTAAAGACAAGTTATCAACAGCAGGTGGATAAGTTTGCTTCCGAGGTGGCAACCTTGAAGCGCAAGAATAATGGCTTCATCACGGGCGAGTTGCTCTCGTTCGGAGCCTTCCTTACTTTCGTGGTATGTTATATTGCCATGGACGAGGGGAGTAGTCATTGGCTGTTGGGAGCCGTGTTGGCTCTCATCGCCTATTTCAATATTCGTCGTTTGGATGATAAGAACAAGGAGAAGATAGCCCATCTCTCTGCGCTCCTCGCTGTATATCAGAACGAGATCAGAGCTTTGGAGGGCGATTTCTCGTCCTTCGAGATGGGCAAGCAGTACCAGAATCCGCAGCATCCTTATTCCTTCGATCTCGATGTCTTTGGTAGGGATTCTCTCTTCCATCGCATCTGCCGCACGATAACCACGGGTGGTTCTGACGCCTTGGCAAGAAATCTTTCTCTTCAGACTCCTTTGAGGGCAGAGGAGATAGCCCGGCGTGTTGCCTTGCAAAAGGAACTTGCAGGCGACGAGCAGCAGGGCGAACTCTGGCGAATGGAGTTCCTGGCTTTGGGCGAGAAGAACAAAAAGCAGGTGCTTGATGCACCAGAGCCCGACAACTCTCACCGTCTTCATGTCGATATGTCTGCAGAGCCAGTCAGAAGGGTAGTAGGCTATCGCAAGATAGATTCCTCTGCAGTGGCAGAAGCCATTCGCAAGGTTTCGGCAATGGCTATGCCTGCGTGGTATGGTTCGAAGGCTTCGCTCCTTCTCGGTTGGGCATTCATCATCGGTGTATGTTCCTCGGTGCTGCTTTCCGTCTTTGGTGTGGTTTCCGTGAACGTCCCCCTTTGGTGGGTGATGATTCAATACATGGTAGTGTTCTTTGTCTGCAAGCAGACCTTGGACAAGATTGACAGCCATGGCGGTAAGCTCCGCGACCAACTGGTGGCTTACTCGCAGATACTCCAACTTGTAGCCCGTCGCCATTTCCGTAGCGAGCTGGGGCTGCAAATGCAGTCTACGCTTTCGGAGGCGCTTCCTTCCTTTGTTCAACTCGAGAAAATCCTTAAGGGATACGACCGTCGTGGCAACTTTCTCGGTCTCTTCTTCACCGATGCCTTCATGCTGAGCGACTTCTTCTTGGTTCGCAGCTTCCTGAAATGGAAGAATACCTATGTCGTAAAGATGGAGGAGTGGATGGACATCGTGAGCGAACTGGATGCAGCCGTTTCGATGGCAGATTTCAGATACAACCATCCTGAGGCGACGGATGCAGAAATCGTCGATGGCTCTTCTGTACTCTTCGAGGCACGTAATCTTTATCATCCCTTCTTAGGCGTCAAGGCCGTGAAGAACGATTTCTCTATCCAGAACGACAACTATTATATCATAACAGGAGCCAATATGGCAGGCAAGAGCACCTTCCTTCGTTCGCTTGGTGTCAACTACATCCTTGCCATGTCGGGTATGCCCGTCTTTGCCAGCTCTCTCAAGGTGTCGCGTTTCCAACTCTTCTCCAGCATGCGTACCAGCGACGACCTTACTCATGGCATTTCCTATTTCAATGCCGAACTTTTGCGTCTTGAGCAACTCATGCAGTTCTGCAAACGTGGCAACCTTCGCACCCTCATCATCCTCGATGAGATACTGAAAGGCACCAATTCCTTGGACAAACTCAATGGCTCCCGACTTTTCTTAGAGGCCATCTCACGCATGCCCGTTACGGGAGTTATAGCCACTCACGATCTGGAGTTGTCACGTATGGCAGAAAGCTGTCCCGATCGTTTCCACAACTATTGCTTTGAGATAGACCTCGGTACCGATGTCACCTATACCTATAAGATACAGCCAGGAGTGGCACGCAATCAGAACGCCACCTTCCTGCTGAATAAGATTTTGGAGAGAAACTAAACCTTTCTCTCCAAAGCCTTCGGCTTATTCCTTGCAATGTACGTGGCTAACATATCAGATATACTCCCGCTCTAAAAACTCATCAAAACGTTTTTTTGAGATAGGATAGGCACAAAACCCTTCAGCCTTCATTATTCCTTCATCACTTCACCCCATTTTTTCTGTTTGTTATGCACTCAACTTCCCTAATTTCCCTATTTGCAAATCTACTATTATGAATTTGTTTTGTCTGTTGCGGATAAGGTAAGTTCTAAACTTTCGAATAAAAATCCTAAACTTTAGGATACAAATACTAAACCTTCGAACAGGGCGGACGCATCAAACTTTTTACCTTTTAACATAT
>UMGV01056438.1_pt1 | contig 26708 bp, 22 predicted proteins | sample 1965361 | NCBI WGS metagenome assembly UMGV01 (sample SAMEA4836081, study PRJEB28245) | human gut metagenome | biome: gut microbiome; material: fecal sample | place: Denmark | collected 2008
CAGAAGAAAAACCTGAAGAGCCAAAAGAAGTTGATTACAAATTAGGTATGGGTGTTACTGTAAATATGGCATCTTCAAAAGAAAAACAAGCTCAAGTTGATGCAACTGTTGCTGCAGTATTACTTGATAAAGATGGAAAAATTATTTCTTGCCGTTTAGACGCAGTACAAAACAAAGCTACATTAGCTGAAGGTGTTTATACTGTTACTAATCTAAAGACTAAAATGGAATTAGGCGATGATTACAATATGGCTAAATATGGTAAAGATATGGATATGAATGGCGATGGAATCGTTAAAGAATGGTATGAACAAGCTAAAGCATTCGAAAACTATGTTGTTGGTAAGACAGCTGAAGAAGTTAAAAATATCAAAACTGCTCCAAATGCTCATAATTATCAAATGGCTACAGATAAAGCTTTATTAGACGCTGGATGCACAATCCAAATCACTGATTTTATTAGTGCTGTTTACAAAGCATGTGTTGATGAACAAGGTCAATCATTCAAAGGTAAAGAAACTGCTAAATACACTTTAGGTGTTGCTGCAACTTCATTTGCAGACACATCATCTGCTAACGTTACTGAAGAAAAAGCTGGTGCTATTAATATGTATTCTGATTTCGCTGCTACAGTAGTTGAAGATGGAAAAATCGTTGCTTGCTTAAATGATGCAATCCAACCTAAGATTACTTTTGATGCTACAGGCGTTACTGAAACTTCATTTGTTGATACAAAACGTTGCTTAAAAGAAGATTACAATATGGCTAAATATGGTAAAGATATGGATATGAATGGCGACGGAATCGTTAAAGAATGGTATTTACAATCTGCTGAATTCTCTAAATACGTTCTTGGCAAAACAGCTGAAGAAGTTAAAAACATCAAAACTGCTCCAAATGCTCATAATTATCAAATGGCTACAGATAAAGTATTATTAGATGCTGGTTGTACAATTCAAATTAGTGATATTAAAGCTGTCGTTGCAAAAGCTGTTGCAAATGCAAGATAATTTTTAAAGGATATTACAGATGAATAAGATTTTGTCAACGTACAAAAAAATATTTGTTCTGTGCTTAATCTTCGGGCAACTCATTTGTTTGACGGGTTGCTCGATTTTTTCACATAATGAAGAAATAAAACCATGGGGTAGAACGTATTTTACATTTTTTGATACAGTAAGTAACATCTATAGCTATGCTGGTGATGATGAAGATACGTTTAGTGCAAATTGTGATGCTGCTGCCTTAGTTTTAGAAGAATATCATAAATTATTTGATATTTACCACGAGTATTCTGATTTAGTGAATTTATGTACAATAAATAAAAATGCTGGTGGTGAACCTCAAAAAGTTGATGAGAAATTAATTGTTTTCTTAGAATATGCTAAAGAATTATATTCATTAACAAATGGTAAAATGAATATCATGTTAGGCGCTGTTTTAAAACCTTGGCATGATGCTCGCGAAAGTGCTTTAGATAATCCTAAGGAAGCTAAAATTCCTGATATGGAAGTTCTTAAAGAAGCATCTTTACATACTAGTATTGATTTATTAGAAATTGATAAAGTTAATAAAACCGTAAGAATATCTGATTCTAAAGCCTCTTTAGATGTTGGAGCTGTTGGTAAGGGCTATGCTGTAGAAAGAAGTGCCCAAGCTTTAGTTGAGAGAGGATGTAAGAGTTATGTTCTAAATGTCGGTGGCAACATTAGAACAATTGGAACTAAAGTTGATGGAAGTGGATGGATAACTGGAATAAAAGATCCCCTTAATCCAGACTCAAAATATGCTATGTATTTAAGTTTAACTGATACATCATGTGTTACATCAGGTACATATGAAAGATATTTTATAGTTGATAGAGTAAAATACCATCATATTATTGACTGTGAAACGTTGATGCCAGCCAATTATTTTATATCAGTATCTATTATTACAAAAGATAGTGGATTAGCTGATGCTTTATCGACAGCTCTATTTTGTATGAGTTATGAAGAAGGTAAAGCACTTATTGAAAAATTAAAAAATGTTGATGTATTATGGATCTATAGTGATGGATCATTAAAATATACATCAGGAATAAAGCCTATAGAGCAAAATAATTAATTAGGAGGATATTATGGCTTTTAGAAAAAATATTTCCTCATTGCATTTGGCTCATAACAAGAACACTGCGAAATGTGAACCTGTTAGAATTGCTACTCCAACAGAAGTAATTCTACCAATGGACATGCATTCAGGAAGTCTTGCTATACCAATTGTTAATGTTGGTGATCATGTTTATGTTGGTCAATTAATTGCCAAAGAGGGTGAAAGATTTTCATCTCCAGTGCATGCTACTATTTCTGGTACAGTTACAGAAATATCTCCATTAAAGCGTGCAAGTGGTGAAGTTCTAGCAATTCATATTGCTAGCGATGGAAAAATGGAAAAAGATCCAAATTTGAAAGCACCAGTAATGAATAATGCTGATGAATTCTTAGAAGCAGTTCGTGAAAGTGGATGTGTTGGTCTAGGTGGAGCAGCGTTTCCAACTTGGGCTAAACTTAATGAAATGAGAAATGGTACATATACTGTTGATACAGTATTAGTTAATGCCGCTGAATGTGAGCCATACATTACAAGTGACCACAGAATGATGATAGATCATCCTGAGTTAATTGTATCAGGTGTTGAATATTTAAGAAAATATTTAAGTGAATATTTAAGTAATGCAAAATTTATGATTTGTATTGAAAAGAATAAACCTGATGCTATTGCAAAAATGAAAGAAGTATTTGCAGGAAAAGATTACGTGGAAATAAAAGAATTAAAAACAATTTATCCACAAGGTGCTAAACAAGTTATGTTATATAATGCAACAGGACGTGTTGCCATTGCTGGAAAGAGATTCCCATCATTCCATGCAATAATTATTAACGTTTCTTCACTAGCAAAGATGGCTGAATATTTATCAACTGGTATGCCTCTTGTTGAGAGAATTGTTACTGTTGATGGACCAGCTGTTGCTAATCCTATGAATTTAATAGCTCCAATTGGAACTAGAATTTCATGTTTACTTGAAAAAACAGGATTAAAAACTGAAGTTGGAAAAGTTGTTATTGGTGGACCAATGAATGGACATGCTGTTGTTTCAGTTAATGATCCTATAGTAAAAGTTGCTAACTGTGTTTTAGCATTTGATGAAAAACATAGTGCAGTCCCTGATCCAACTGTTTGTATTCATTGTGGACGTTGTATTAATCATTGCCCAATCAAAATTGATGTTCCTGCTGTTGAACTTGCTTTGAAGGAAAAAGATGAAGACGTACGCGCTCAAAAACTAATCGCTACAGGTGTTCGTCAATGTGTTGACTGTGCAAGTTGTTCTTATATTTGTCCTGCTCATAGAAGATTACTTGATGCTAATCAAAAAGCAAAGAAATTCTTGAAAAACTATGAAAGAGCTAAAAAAGAAGGAGGTAACAAATAATGGAAAATCTAAATGTTTCTGCAGCACCTCATATTTGTAGTCGTACTTCAACAAAAAATATTATGCTTGATGTATTAATCGCATTATTACCTGCAACTGTTGCTTCAATAGTTATATTTGGTTTAAAATCCGTGTGGATTATACTTGCTTGCGTAATAAGTGCTGTACTAAGTGAATTTGTATTTAATTTATGTATTAAAAAGAAACAAACAATTAAAGATTTAAGTGCTGTTGTTACTGGTCTTATTCTTGCTTTAAACTTAAGTACTAAAGTTGCAATCTGGCAATGTGTATTAGGAAGTGTTTTCGCTATTATCGTTGTTAAGTGTTTATTTGGTGGTTTAGGTAAAAATATAGTTAACCCTGCTATTGCTGCACGTGTATTCTTATTATTAACATTTGCGTCAGTTGCTGGTGGTGGACAACCAATTAACCCTGATGTTGTATCAAGTGCGACACCTTTAGCTGCTCTAAATGAGGGAAAAGATGCTGCTGGAATACCAACATTACTACAATTATTTATTGGAAATCATGGTGGAACAATTGGTGAGACTTGCGCTATAGCTTTACTTATTGGTTATATTTATTTAGTAGTAAGAAAAGTAATTAAATGGTATGTTCCATTAACATTTGTATTAACTGTTTTCCTTTGCTACTTAATTGCTGACGGAAGCTGCACATTTGCATTATCACATGTATTAGCAGGTGGTTTATTATTTGGTGCTATCTTTATGGCAACAGACTATGTTACAACACCAATTAGTAATTTAGGAAAAATCATTTTCTGTGTCGGATGTGGATTAATTACATTTGCCATTAGAAAATATGGATCATTCCCAGAAGGTGTTTCAATTTCAATTCTAGTTATGAACTTATTAGTTCCATTAATTGAAAAAATTAGCGTTCCAAGAACATTAGGTGGAATTAGATAAGCAGTGAGGAGGATAAAAGAATGAAAAAAGAATATATTAAATCTTCATTGATTATTGCAATAGTTGTTATAGTGTTTGGATTACTTATGTTTGGATTAAATTTCATTACTGGTCCAAAAATCGAAGAAAACAAAAATGGCGCTGAATTAGCTCCATTAAAAGAAGTTATGCCTGATGGTGAAAAGTTTGAACTTATTTATGATAAAAGTAATGCTGCATCATCAAAATTAACAAATATAAAAGAACATGTTTCCAAAGTATATAATGAAACTACTGGTAAAGGATTTGTTTTCTGCTGTGAAACAACATCAAATTACTCAAAAGAACCTATGGTTTTCACAGTAGGTGTAACAAGTGATGGTAAAATTTGTGGCGTTAAAGTTAATGAATACCATGAATCACTTGATTTTAAAGACTATCCATTATCTTATGTTGGTAAAGACTCAACACTAGCTGACGTTGGTGTATATAGTGGAGTGACTTTCTCATCTAACGCTTTTAAAGAAGCTATTACTGAGGGATTTGATGCTCTAATTAGCAATAACCTAATTAAAGAAGCAGTTAAAACAGATGATCAAATTTTATCAGAATTAATTTCAACAAAGCATAGTGGCTTAGCAGCAAATGGAGTCTTAAAATGCTCTGATATTGCTGGAAGCGGAAATATCGTAAAAGGCTATAAAGGCGATAACGATTCAGGATTCGCTTTAATAATGAAAGATAGTGATAAAATGTATCTTGTTATAACAAACTCACTTGGTGGATGTGCTGTATATGATGTCGAAGGAAAAGATGTTACTAGCGAACATGAAACATTAGTAACAGAAGCAAAAGCTTATCAAAAAGCTAATGGAAAAGACACAAAAACTATTTTAGTTAATAAAGTAAATAGAATGATTGAAAATGTAACTAACGTAGAAGACGTAGAAGTTAATTTATTTAACACTGTTGTTTCAGCAATCAAATTTACTGCTGATGAAAAAACATATTATGCATTCTACACAAAGAATTTTGGTTTCCAATTAATGAATGTTTACTTTATCATCGATGAAAATGGAGCTATCGTTAAGATGAATGCTGATGAATTTGTTTTTGACCAACAATATTTCATAAATTTCGATAAAAACTGGTCTGAAGGCGATTATAAGAATGGTTTCGTTGGCTTAACTGAAGAAACATTTGGCGATGGTTCAAAAGCCCTAATTGCTACAGCTACAATGTCAAGCAACGCTATTAAAGAAGCTACAAAGGATGCTTTTGCAACATATAAAACATTAAAAGATGGAGGTAATAACTAATGGAAAAATTAAAGAAATTACTTCTTAGAGGAACACCTTCTCTATTAATTCCATTAGGTGCAGGCTTTGTTATGGCTTCAAGTAGCGATATTAGAGCTGCTCTTGGAATGGGTGCTGCTGTTATTGTTATTTTACTATTAACATCAATCATCGTTTCCGCAATCAAAAATATTGTTCCTGAAAAAGCAAAAGTTCCAACATATATTTTAATAGTAACAGGTTTTACATCACTTGTTAATATGCTTATGTCAGCATATTTTCCAGATGTAGTTGATATGTTAGGTGTTCATCTTGCATGTTTAGCTGTTAGTGCTGTTAATTTTAGAGAAGCAAATGAAATCTCTTGTATGGAAAAAGAGGGTACATCAATTATATCTGCTTTAATTACTGGTGCTTTCTTCTTAGTAATTATGGTTGTTTGTGCTTTATTCCGTGAAGTACTTGGAAATGGAACATTCTTTGGATTAAAGATTGAATTCTTACAAAATATAAAAATCCAAACATTAGCTGGTGCTTTTGGTGGATATTTAGTATTAGCAATTGTTCTTGCAGTTATAAGAAAAATTGGTAAAAAGTTAGAAACAAAAGAGGAGGTTGCTGAGTAATGACATTGAAAATCGCTCTTGGTATTTTACTTGCTGGTATTTTGTCAAATAACTATGCCGTACTTAAATTTTTAGGTACTGGTGCTGTTATTGAAAATAATCGTTCAATCAAAAAATCACTAATAATTGGTGCAGGAACTACAATTGTAATGTTAATCACAACTTTAATTACATGGCCAATAAATAAGTATTTACTTGCAAAAGTAGAATACTTACAAACAATAGTATTTGTATTAGTTGTATTAGTAGTTGTGGAAATTGTACATTTAATTTCTAAGAAAAAATTAGAAGGATTCTGTCAAGTTGACTTCTTAACATTTGCAATAAATGGAGCTGTTTTAGGTTTATGTATTAATGGAACTTCATTAGGATTTGTTGAAGCAATAATTACTTCAGTTGCAGTTGGAATTGGTTTAACAATTACTATGATAATATTTAGTACATTACATGAAAGAATCGATGAAGAAGCTGTTCCTAAAGCATTTAGAGGAATTCCTATTAGCTTACTTATTGCTGGTATGATGGCTCTTGCTTTCTTAGCATTTTAATGAAAAAAAGAGACATACTAGTTATTGCTGGAATATTAGTTATTGCTCTAATTTCCCTTTTAGTAATTAAATTATGCAAAAAACAAGGTTCAGGAGTAATTGTTAGGATCAATGGTTCTGAAGTTGCCAAATATTCTTTTACAGAAGAAGGAACTTATGAGTTAAATGGTGGAACTAATATTTTAGTTATTAAAAACAATGAAGCATGGCTAAAAGAAGCAACATGCAGAGATAAGATTTGTGTAAATCAAGGTAAAATCAGCAAAGAAGGAGAAACAATTACATGCTTACCAAACAAACTGACTATAACAGTTTATGGTACAGATAATTTTGTGGACATCCAATGAAAACAACTAAAAAAATAGCATACTTAAGTATATTTGTAGCCTTAGCAATGATTCTTTCTTTTATTGAAAGTCAAATCCCTACATTCATTCCTGTTCCAGGAATAAAGTTAGGATTACCTAATATAGCAATAATCTTTTTGTTATATCGATTTGGATGGAAAGAAGCAACAATTGTTAATTTGGTTCGTATATTACTTGTTAGTTGGCTATTTGGTTCTGCTTATAGCTTATTATATAGCCTAACAGGTGGAATACTTAGTTTATTAGTTATGATAATTCTAAAGAAATTAAATTGGTTTTCTTGTATTACAGTAAGTGTTATAGGCGGTGTATTTCATAACATTGGCCAAATAATTACTGCTTGTATTGTAACTTCTACAAAAGAAATAATTGGTTACTTTCCTGCCTTACTGATTTCTGGTACTATTGCTGGAATAGTAATAGGTTTAATTGGTGCACAACTTATAAAAAGATTTCAAAATAGCGATAATGATAATGACGAATGTAGTGAGTAAAATCACTACATTTTTTCTTTAATCAACGAAATATTATTTGCCTTGAAAAGTGATACTTTTATTCTTGGTAAAATTAAGTATACTTTTATTGATGATTATACTGGTGATGTATTAGCTCTAGTTTACGTAAGCAATAGAATCTTTGATTCTGAGGGTAAGTATATAGGAGAGTTAAAGAATAAAAATACTCTTTTGTTAATTATTCTCATTCTCTTTTTGTTTTTACTCTCAACTATACTTGTTGTAACAAACATACAATCAGCTGGACCAGTGTATAGAGATTTATATGTGAAGGATGAAGACGGAGTTATACTAAATGAAAATTGGAATATCTTTGGTAATACTCCTAATAATAAAGTTATTTATCCAGGTAAATCTGGTTATTATAAGTTTAATTTAATTAATGATAATAATGTTGAAATAAAATTTAGTATTGAATTTACTGATAATAATATTAATCATATACCTATTGTTTATAGATTATATACAAATAATGAGAGCTTACTAGGTGATGACAAGTGGTACTCTATTGAAGATATTAATTTGTATGATATTGTTATTAAATCTAATTCTGAGTTTCCAATTACCTTGGAGTGGAAATGTATTGATGATGGTAAACATGATTTTGAGGATACAATAGTTGGAAATCTTGATAATGTTGCTTTAATCGAAGGAATTGCATCTGATCCATCTGTTGAGACAGTTAGGGCTGGTTATCAAAAAATGTTAGAATTCGAACCTGATTGGATCGTTGCTATTGGTGGAGGTTCACCAATTGATGCTGCTAAAGCTATGTGGATTAAATATGAATATCCAGAGACAACTTTTGAAGATATGTGTAAGGTATTTGGTTTACCAAAACTAAGAACAAAAGCCCATTTCTGCGCTGTTTCTTCAACATCTGGTACTGCAACTGAAGTTACTGCATTCTCAATTATCACTGATTATCAAAAAGGTATTAAATATCCTATCGCTGATTTTGAGATTACACCTGATGTAGCTATCGTTGCCCCAGAACTTGCCGAAACAATGTCTATGAAGTTAGTTGCTCATACAGGTATGGCTGCAATGACTCATGCTATTGAAGCATATGTATCTATTGCTCATTGCACTTATTCAGATCATCTAGCAATTCATGCTTTTAGAATGATTAAAGAAGACTTAATTCTATCTTATAATGGTGATATGGAAAAACGTGATGCAATGCATGATGCACAATGCTTAGCTGGTATGGCATTCTCTAATGCGCTACTTGGAATCGTTCACTCAATGGCTCACAAGACTGGTGTTGCATTTGCTGATTATGGAGCTCACATTATTCATAGTGCTGCTAATGCTATGCATTTACCAAAAGTTATTGCTTTCAACGCTAAAAACCCGGAAGCATTAAAACGCTATGGCGAAATTGCTGATTATATGGGCTTAGGTGGAAAAGATGATGAAGAAAAAGTACAACTTTTAATCAAACAATTAAGAGAAATGAATGCTGCTTTAAATATTCCTCAATTCATTAAACATTATGGAAGAGATAGTTATCCAACTGAAGAAGGATTCGTTTCTGAAAAAGTATTTTTAGAGAGATTACCTGAAATTGCTAAAAATGCTATTGGTGATGCATGTACAGGTTCTAATCCTCGTATTCCTACTCAAGAAGAAATGGAAAAACTTCTTAAGTGCTGTTATTATGATACAGAGGTTGATTTCTAAAATAAGTTATGAGTATGCACAAATATGTGTATACTCTTTTCATAAAGTGTGATATAATACTTACTAGTTAAGGAGAATAATAAAAATGGAACTGAAAGAAAAAAGATTAGCATCAACACTTGTTTACAGAGGAAAAATTATAGATGTTTATCGTGATAAAGTCGTATGTCCTAATGGACACGAATCATATAGAGAAGTAGTTAGACATTGTAAAGCAGTTTGTGTGTTAGCTGTTAAGGATGGTAAGATAGCATTAGAGGAACAATACAGATATCCTTACGATGAAATAATAAAAGAATTTCCAGCAGGAAAAGTTGATAAAAATGAAGAACCTTTACATGCTGCTATCCGTGAATTAGAAGAAGAAATTGGGTACAAAGCAGGTAAAATTGAATTTCTTGGAGAAATGTATCCAACTTGTGCTTATACAGATGAAGTTATCTTACTTTATTATGCAACTGATTTAGTTGAAACAAAACAATCACTAGATGAAAATGAAGCCATTAATTATACTTTTGTTACCCTTGATGAAGTAAAACAAATGATTTTAAATAATGAAATAAAAGATGCCAAAACAATTTGTGCTTTATATTTATTTTTATTAAGGAAATAATTAATGAAAAAGTATTTTCAGGAAATGTTTTCATTGGCATTTTGTTAAAAAAGACTTGTCTATTATGGCGAAAAATGTTATAATAAATCGAAGTTTAATTGTATAAATTCGATAATATGGTTCGAAAGTCTCTACCATGTCACCAATGTAACGACATGACTACAATGAAATCTAATTGGAAGGGTAAAAGATAATTAATTATGTTTTTGCACGTCCAATTTTGTAGATAGAGACATTGTGTCTCTTTTTATTTTATTTATAATTGACTTCGAAAAATATCTTATTGGAGGAAAATTAAAATGTCTGAAAAAAAGACAAGCAAGATTGATTCTTATTGGAAGATTACCGCAAGTAAATCAACAATTAGAACAGAAATCATTGCTGGTATTGTAACATTCTTAGCAATGTGTTACATTCTCACTGTTAACCCAAATCAAATCTTCTATGCTTCAACGGGAGATCCACGCTGGTCATCATTATTTATTGCTACCGCATTTGGTGCAATTATAGGAACTTTATTAATGGCCTTTCTAGCAAAAATGCCTTTAGCTCAAGCTTCAGGTATGGGACTAAACTCACTTGTTGGTAGCATAATCGGTGGTGGTGTTGGTGCTTACGCTTACACTTTTGAATTCACTATTGGCCAAGCCTTTTTAATGGTATTAATTTCAGGAATTATTTTCTTAGCTTTATCTTTAATAAAGATAAAAGGAAAAGCTGTTCGTGAGGTTATATTTGATGGTATGCCTGTATCTGTTCGTTCAGCAATTTCTGTAGGAATTGGTTTATTTATTGCATATATTGGTTTCCAAAATGCTGGAATTATAGTTGCAAATGAATATACACAAGTTTCACTAATTGATTTCTCTAAATGGGGAAATGCAGTTCAAGCTGCTATAGTTTGTTTGTTTGGTTTATTTGTGATTACAATTTTAGATAAATTAAAAGTCAAAGGATCAATAATATTTGGTATATTAGGTGCTACTATTCTTGGTATTTTCTTAGGTGTTACAGATTATAAAGTAATCTTAGGAACTGAAAATGGTATTTCTTGGAAGTTCTGGGAAAACTTTGGAAACTATTTTGCTGGTGACGATAGTGTATTCTTATCATTTACAGATGCCTTTAAAAATCCATTCCCTGCAGGATCTACATTTACTGTAATTATGCTTGTTATAACAATGTGTATGATCGATATGTTTGATACAATGGGAACAATTGTAGGTTGTTGTGGTGGAAACCCAATCCTAAGTGATGAAAATAATAAACCTCACAATTATGGTAAAATTATGATGTCTGATGCTATCGGAACTGTAGCTGGTGCTATTTGTGGAACATCAACTGTTACAACTTTCGTAGAAAGTGGTTCAGGAGTAGCTGCTGGTGGTAGAACTGGTTTAACAGCGTTTGTAACTGCAATTATGTTCTTCCTAGCAATCTTCTTACTTCCTGTATTTGCTATGATCCCATCTGCTGCTGCAGCTTCTGCACTTATTTATGTTGGTGTATTAATGATGAAAAATAACGTTAAGAATGTTGACTTTAGCACACCAATTAAAGCAACTAGTGCATTCTTAACTATAATTGTTATGTGTTTAGCTTATTCAATTACAAAAGGTATCGGTATTGGTTTATTATCATATACAGTAATGACTTTACTTACTTATGTTGTTGAGATAATTGTTTATGCATTTAGAAAGAACAAAACTTATATAAACGAAGCAGGAGAAGAAGTAAAATATGAAAAACCTGTTCTTGATTTATCTATAGTAGCTGTAATAGTATCTATTCTATTTGCAGTTTACTTCTTTGTTCCAATAGTTCTATAATCAAAAAGATAAAATTGTAAAAAATGTGGAGGAAAACTATGTTTGCTTTAAAATCGTTAACAAAAGTATGTGTTCTAAGTAGTATAATTTTCATAGCTACATTTTTTACTAACCAATAATGAGAGTTGTTTTCAACTCTCAATTTTTTAAGGAGGAAAACAAAATGAAATTAATTTACAACATCAATGACAAACCTAAGTTTACGAAACTTTTGATTTTCGCTTTGCAACAGCTATTAGCTATTATGACTGCCACATTAGTTGTTCCAATTATTGTTTCAAATCCCGAGACTCCATATGGGTGTGGTGATGTTAATATGAGTTCTGCAGCAGCACTATTTGGTGCAGGTGTAGGTACTCTAGTGTATGTTTTGTTTACTAAGAAAAAAAGTCCAGTATTTTTAGGATCATCATTTGCTTTTCTAGGTTCAATGGCAGCTGCTTTTGCCGGAGCTACTACAGTTTGTTTAGGTTTCTTAGGACTAATTATTGGAGCTATTTTTGCGGGACTAGTTTATGTTGTTATTGCTATTTTTGTCAAGATATTTGGCGTAAAATGGATAGAAAAACTTATGCCTGCTGTTGTAATTGGTCCAACAGTTGCAATTATAGGATTATCTTTATCAACAAATGCTATTGGTGATTTAGTTAAATCAAAAAATAGCGAAGCTAGTACATATTTATGTATCATATGTGGCCTTATTACCCTTTTCTCAACAATCATTGCTTCTACATATGGAAAGAAAATGGTAAAACTTATACCATTTATAATAGGTATAGCATCAGGATATGTTTTAGCCTTAATATTTACTATTATTGGAAAAACAGCAAATGTTAATGAACTTGTAATTATCGATTTTAAACCATTTACTAATTTATTAACTGATGGAAAAGTAACAGTTGAAACATTTTTAAAACTTCCTAACTTTACCTTTATCGAGGCTTTTAAAGGATTTAAAGATTTGAATTTCAATTACATAATAACAATTTTCGTAGCATATGCTCCTGTTGCTTTCGTTGTGTTCGCTGAGCATATTGCTGATCATAAGAATATTTCTTCAATAATAGAAAAAGATTTATTAGTAGAACCTGGTTTAGATAAAACATTATTAGGCGATGGTGTTGGTTCAATGGTAGGAGCTTTATTTGGAGGTTGTCCTAATACAACTTATGGTGAAAGCATTGGATGTGTTGCAATAACGAAAAATGCTTCTGTATTAACTATCATTGCAGCTTCTGTCTTAGCAATTCTTATTTCTTTTGTTTCCCCAATAATAGCTTTAATAGATTCAATTCCAAATTGTGTAATGGGTGGAGTATGTATTGCCTTATATGGATTTATTGCTGTTAGTGGCTTGAAGATGATTCAAAATGTTGATTTAGGTGAAGACAAGAATTTATTTGTTGTCTCTTCAATTCTTGTAATTGGAATTGGCGGCTTAACAATTTCTTTTGGTAAAGTAATGATAACTGAAATTGCTTGTGCTTTAATAATTGGTATACTCGTTAATCTAGTATTAAAGAATAAGAAAAAAGAAGAGAACACAGAAAATGCTGAAGAAGAAGCAAATGTTAACGAATAATCTTTAAAACTATATATGTGTGGGCCTAATCGCTTGATTAGGCCTTTAGATATTTAAATAATATCTTGTTATTTTATTGAAGTGTGATATAATTATGCGTAAAATGAGGTGTTAATATGAATAAATATACAAAGGAAGAAATTATTGAAATAGTAAATAATGAAAATGTCAAATATATTAAATTGCAATTTACAGATATGTTAGGCACTATAAAAAGTGTTGAAATACCTAGCACTCGAATAGAAGATGCTATATTGGGAAAGGTTATGTTTGATGGTTCTAGTATCGAAGGATTTGTACGAATCAAAGAAGCTGATATGTATTTACACCCTGATTTATCAACATTTTTGGTTTTACCGCTTGAGTCAAATAGTTATGGAAAAGTGGCAAGATTTTTCTGTGATGTGTACTTACCAAATGGTGAAGTTTTTAAAGGAGATCCTAGAGCTAATTTAAAAAAAATTGTTAATAAAATGAAAGAAATGGGATTTGAAAACTTTAATGTTGGAGTTGAACCGGAATTTTATTTGTTTAAACAAGATGAAAAAGGTAATCCTATTTTAGAATTTAATGATGCAGGAAGTTATTTTGATTTAGCACCATTGGATGGTAGTGAAAATTGTCGTCATGATATAGTTTTAGAACTTGAAAAATTAGGATATACTGTTGAAGTCAGTCATCATGAAGTGGGACCAGGACAAAATGAAATTAATTTTACATATTCTGATGTTATTGAAACTTGTGATAGAGTTCAAACATTTAAGCAAGTTGTTAAACAAGTTGCAAGAAGATATAATTTACATGCTTCATTTATGCCTAAACCAGTAGCTTTTAAACCTGGAAATGGAATGCATGTGAATTGTTCACTTTCTGACAAAGATGGTAATAATGTTTTTTATGATGAAAATGATCCAATGAAACTATCAAGTGTCTGTAGAAAATGGATAAGTGGAATACTAACTTACGCCCGCGAAATGAGTGCTATAACAAATCCAATTGTTAATTCTTATAAAAGATTAGTTCCTGGATATGAAGCTCCTTGTTATATTTGTTGGAGTGATGCTAATAGGAGTTCAATGATTCGTATACCTGCTGTTAGAGGTAAAGGAACAAGGACTGAAGTTCGTAACGTTGACCCAAGTGCTAATCCTTACCTTGCTTTTGCAGCAATATTAGCGGCCGGTTTAAGAGGTATTAAACATAATTTTGAAATAATTCCTCCTGTATATGATAATATATTTGAATATACACGTGAAGAAAGAGAGAATCATGGAATTATGAATTTACCTGAAAATCTAAAAGATGCTGTTAAAGAACTTAAAAGAAGTGAGTTTATGAAAGAAGTATTAGGAGATCATATTTATAATAAATATATTGAAGCTAAAGAATTGGAATGGGATGAGTATCGTGTGTTAATAAGTGATTGGGAGATTAAAAAATATCTATAGGTGAAATTATGGCAAAATATATATTTGTAACTGGTGGAGTTGTATCAAGTTTAGGTAAAGGAATTTGTGCAGCATCTATTGGAAGATTACTTAAAAATCGAGGATTAAAAGTATTTATGCAAAAGTTTGATCCATATATCAATGTGGATCCTGGAACAATGAGCCCATATCAACATGGAGAAGTGTATGTAACAGATGATGGAGCAGAAACTGATTTAGATTTAGGACATTATGAGAGGTTTATTGATGAAAGACTAACTAAAGATTCTAATATAACTTCAGGTAAAGTTTTTTCTTCAGTAATTGAAAAAGAAAGAAGAGGAGACTATCTTGGTAGTACAGTTCAAATAATTCCTCATGTAACAAACGAAATAAAAGCTAAACTAGCTGATGCCGCAAAAGCATCAAATGCAGATGTCATCATAACTGAAATAGGTGGAACAGTTGGTGATATTGAATCACAATCGTTCTTAGAAGCCATTAGACAATGGCGAAATGACGTTGGCGTTGAGAATACTTTCTATATACATAATACTCTTGTACCTTATTTAAAAGTATCAAATGAAGTTAAGACAAAACCAACACAACATAGTGTTAAAGAACTAAGAGCTATTGGTATTCAACCAGATATGATTGTATTAAGAACTGAAGTTGAAATTACAGAAGAAATGAAAGAAAAGATTTCTCTCTTTTGTAATGTTAAGAAAGAAGCTGTTGTGGAAGCGGTCGATCAAGAAATAATTTATGAAGTTGCTAATTCTCTTCACAGTCAAAAGGTTGATAAATATATATGTGACTATTTTAAGTTAGATACAAAAGAACCAGATATGACTGAGTGGAATGATATTATAGATAGAATAAAGCATTTAGATGGAGTAGTTAGAATTGCTTTAGTTGGTAAATATGTAAAACTTCATGATGCATACCTTTCTGTAACTGAAGCTTTAAAACACGCTGGATATCAGGTTTTAAAGAAAATTGAAATTGACTGGATTTTAGCTGATGATATAAATGAAAGTAATTACGAAGACATTCTAAAAGGGCATGATGGAATTTTAGTTCCTGGAGGATTTGGTTTAAGAGCAACAGAAGGGAAAATACTAGCAATTAAATATGCTCGTGAGCATAATGTCCCATTCTTAGGTATTTGTTTAGGAATGCAATTATGTGCAATTGAATTTGCTAGAAATGTTTTAGGTTTAACTGATGCAACTTCAATGGAATTTGATGAAGACAATGTATCTAAAAATCATATAGTAACAATTCTTGAAGATAAATCTAATGTAAAAAATTTAGGGGGTACTTTACGACTTGGGTTATATGATTGTTCATTAAATGAAAATTCATTATCATATAAATGTTATAAAACAAAGATTATTCAAGAAAGACATCGTCATAGATACGAATTTAATAACAAATATATTGATATTTTTGAAAGAAACAATATGAAAATTGCTGGCGTAAATCCCGAAAGAGGATTAGTAGAAATACTTGAGTACACACCAAATGATTTCTTTGTAGCTTGTCAATTTCATCCAGAATTTTTATCTAGACCAAATAGATCACATCCATTGTTTCAAGGATTCATCAATGCTTCTTTAGAAAAAAGTAAGAAAACTATTTAAAAAAATGATAATCTGTGGTATAATGATTTAAATGTTATTTATACAAGGAGAGTAAAAATGAAAAATATAATTTTAACAGGTGATAGACCAACTGGGAAATTACATATAGGACATTATGTCGGTAGTTTACGTAGACGTGTAGAACTTCAAAATTCAGGAAAATATGATGAAATATATATTATGATAGCTGATGCTCAAGCATTAACTGATAATGCGGAAAACCCTGATAAGATTAGAGATAACCTTCTTCAAGTTGCATTGGATTATCTTTCAGTAGGTATTGATCCATCAAAAACAACTATTTTTGTTCAATCAGCTATACCTGCATTAACAGAATTAAATATGTATTATTTAAACTTAGTAACTGTCTCAAGATTACAAAGAAATCCAACAGTTAAAAATGAGATAAAGATGAGAAACTTTGAAGCTTCAATCCCTGCAGGTTTCTTTACATATCCAGTGTCACAAGCAGCTGATATAACTGCCTTTGATGCTACAATTGTACCTACTGGGGAAGATCAAATGCCAATGGTAGAGCAAACCCAAGAAATAGTTCATAAATTTAATTCAATATATGGAGATACTTTAGTTTTTCCAAAAATCTTATTACCTGAAAATGAAAATTGCCTTCGTTTAGTTGGAACTGATGGAAAAGCCAAGATGTCAAAATCATTAGGAAACACGATCTATTTAAGCGATGATAAAGAAACTGTAAAAACTAAAGTTATGGGAATGTATACTGACCCAAATCATTTACGTGTTCAAGATCCTGGAGATACTAAAAATAATCCTGTTTTTATTTATTTATCTTGTTTTGCTACAGATGAAATGGTTAATAAATATTTACCTGAATATAAATCATTAGATGAAATGAAAGCTCATTACGAAAAAGGTGGGTTAGGAGATGTTAAGTGTAAAAAACTATTAATAAATGTTTTAGAAGAAGTCCTTGAGCCTATAAGAGAAAGACGCAAGTATTATGAAGAACGTATTGATGAAGTTTATAATATCTTAAAAGAAGGAACTCGAAAAGCTAATCAAAAAGCTAATGCAACTCTTGCACGTGTACGTAAAGCTATGAGAATTAATTATTTTGAAGATCCTGATTTCATTAAAAACTTTAAAGATAAAAATAATTATTAAAAATATGGGTCTGTAAAGAATTCTTGTGATTATTTTGATATTAAAAATCAAGTTAAACGATGTATATACATGCAATTAACTTGATTTTTTTTGTGCCTTATTTCGTAATAGTTTATTTGGTATTTTTTTAGTTTAGTATCTTTATTTATTGTATAAATAATTCGTCTTTTTAATCTATCGTAGTTTGTGTATCCTTTACCATTTATTTTAATTTGTTCAATAATACCATTTATGCCTTCAATAGGTCCATTTGATAATCTTCGATTATTACCATTCGAATCTATTATTATTGTGAATGAATTAATTATTTCATCTTTCCAGTTTAATAACATTCTACCTATGGTATTAAATGATTCAAGGGAAGAACTTAAGAAATCATTTATTAATTCTTCAATTTCAATTATGCAATTAGCAGAATTTGATGTTCTATTAAATTCTCTATATTTAGAAGTTAAACGATAAGCTTCTTCAATTCTAGAATCAATATTTAGTAATTGTTTAAGAAGATTATGTTTAGACATTTTTGTTTTAAATTTTGGTACAGATACATATGAACTGATATCATCTAATTCTTTTGTTAAGAAGTAGTCAAATTTTTTTAGAAGATAATAATATGTAATTATGGTATAATTAATTGCTCCTTTCAATGAATAATAATAGACAATTAATTATACCATGAAGCGAGTCTTTTTTTTAATGTATAAATATATTTGAGTTAAAAGATGTATATTCTGCGATTAGTTAAATTGGCATTTGATTTTTAAATCAAAAAGAGGGTTACCCCTCAAAATATAGATAGTACAGTTTACTTGAATTATTTATTTTTCTTACACTTTTCGAGAGTTGCATTTATAACCAAGTTCTTTACATAGAATATGTATTTGTGAACAAATATTACTTAAAATAAACTTTTTATTAAGTGATTTTACTAATCCTTCTACTCTTTCACCTTTAAAATAAACTCTGTTTGCGTCTTCAAACATTTTTTTGATGGTTTCTAAGCCATTATTTTTAAATGATACTTTATATGATTTACCTAAATTTAAATAATTCTTTATACCATCTATATCGTATAAGAAGAAGTCTTCAATAGTTTTATCAGCAATTATTTCTATTAATTTATCAGCGCCAGCATTTTTGAAATCCTTTTTCATTTTTGCTCTATCTATTGGAGGATTTTGATTGAACTCAAAAACATCATAATTGTAACAAAAACAAACAACTTTTTCATAATCGTTATATTTAGAACAACATATATCACTTTTAAATTTACCTAGCATTTTTTTATGCATTCTTCCTATACTTTTTGAGCATATAAATTTTATTTTATTAAAATTAAAATTAAGGTTATCATTTATCTTTTTGATTTCATCAATTATTTTTTTATAAAATTCTTCGTCAGTTTCGCCTTCCGTATATACTACAAGAATTCTTTTTTTTATTCATTTTCCAAATACTTCTTTAAACTCTCAATATCTGTTTTGCTATATCCGCTCATTAAATCAAATAAATATTCACCTGCCATCATATCCATATCTTCAGCAAGACAGTTAATTTTAGAAACAGCAGTGTTCTTTATTTTTTTAAAAGAAGCAGTTCCATTAGTGGTTGGTATACCTATATAAGTATTTGAAAGATCCATAAAATTAATTAAATAAGGCGAATGACTGGTAATAATTATTTTTGATTTTTTTGCAAAATTTGATAATACAATTAAGTATTTTCTTAATAATCCTGGGTGAATTGAATTTTCAGGTTCTTCAATTGCTATTAAAGGAATATTGTTGTAATCAGCAAGAGTTATATAAGTTAATATCGATAAAATTCTTTTTACGCCATCTGACATATTATTAAATTGAATTTTTTTAGAAATGTACTTGGTTTCTACGTATAACGTGTATTCAGAATCAGACCATTTTAGCTGAGAATTATTCTCCATATTTGGCTTTAAAGGATGATTACTTAAATCGATTTCATATATTCCAATTTCAGTTATGTATGGGAATAAATCTTTCATAGTGTTTATGATGAGATTGTATTTGTTTATACATTCGTTCTTTAGAGTGTTTAAAATATTAGCAATTCCATTATCGTACGTAGGTGATAAGTAGTTATTGCCTTTTATTGTCAACGGATTAATTTTATATAAATTATTTGAATCGAAATGTCTATCGATATATACTTCAAACTCATTTAATGTTTCTATGACATTTATATAGCATAAGTTATCATATGCACTTAACTTATTTATTAACAACTCATTATCTTTAATATATATGGATTTATCGCATCTGCCACTATAAGAAGCTTTATAGAAAGCTTCATCATTATTTCTATCGATAAAAAGTGAATATTTTTGAGAATCATTTTGCTTAATTTTTAAGTATTCTTTAACAATTTTCGCTTCTTGACCTTTTGAAAATCCCCATTTAAATTCATATCCATAAATAGACTCACATAATACGTTGTTTAATAATGATGTGAATTCGATTTCGAATTTAAAGTTTTTTCCAAAATTAATGTTTAAAATAGGTATTAGATTTTTTAGATACATCATTTGGATTTTTTCTTTAGAACTAGAATTAATAAAATTCATTGCAAAGTCGATAGCATCTAAATAATTTGATTTACCAAAATTATTAATTGATAATAATGCAGTAATTTTTGATAAAGTTATGTTAACATTATCCAGGTTTTTAAAACCTTCAATATAAATTCTTTTAATTTCCATATTAATTCCTCCTGTTTGAAGAAAACATCTTGTAATCATATTATATCACCTTTTTAAAAAATACGCAATAAAAAATTACATATTTTGCTTATATTAATATTATATGTAAAAATTTTAAAAAAATACGTAAAATAATTATACAAAAATATTTTTTGCTTATATAGTTTTATAAAAAAAATATTTTATTTTTTGGAATTAAAAGTTATTAATTATTTTTGATTCATTACACAAAATATATACAAGAATAAAATGTTTATTTTATTTTTATCTAAGTTAGTTTAAGAAAGGAGCCTTCAATGAAAACTAAACTTTTAAGAAGAGCTTTTACGTTAGTTGAGTTAGTAATTGTTATTGCAGTTATTGCGATTTTAGCTGCTGTTCTCATTCCGACTTTTAGTAACGTAATAGAAAATGCTCATGTATCTAGTGATACAACTATTGTTAAGAATATAAACATGTCTCTACAAATAGAAGAAGTTAATAATGGTAAGAAATCTTCATTTAGAGAAGCTTTGCAGGATGCCGCTAAAGGAGGTTACACTGTTGAAAAGATAACTCCAACTTCTAATGGAGATATTGTTTGGGATGAAGATGCTAATAGGTTTGCTCTAATTAAAAAAGATAAATTAATATTTGGCGAGTCTTCCACAAAGTCACTTCTTAAAAATAAGAAGTACAAGTTATGGAAAATAACTCAAGATGTAAATGATTTATCAAAGGGTGACTATAGCTATTATCTAAGTGGTAATTCTGAAGTTTCAGAAGTTGATATAAATACTGGTTTTGATGCTGGTGATAACTTAGTTAAAAAGATTAATCTAAAAACAGATGATGAAAATAAAGAGATAAAGATCTATACAAACTATGACGAAACAGAACTTTCTGTTAATGCACCAAATCTAACTTGTAAACATTATGGACTTTTAAAAAGTGTAAAAATTGATGATATTTCCAATCACTCATATGAGGAATATGGAACTGTAAAAAGTGGTATTATTATAAATAAAGGACGTTTTTTTGCTGCAAATGGTTGTAAGATTTCTGGTGGATTAATAGCTAATCCTGTATCTGATGCCACAGGATGTGTAATTTTAGCTGGTGAAACTGGTGCAGAGATATCATCTATATCTTTAGGTGATAATTATAAAATACAATCGGGCTCAACATCAGTTCAAAATGATTTACCTGACAAATTTAAAATTGAAAACGTACAAATAGATGCAGATACAAAGGAATCGTTAACATCCATTGGTAGGAATAAGTTTGATGGTGGTTTAGGAACTATTAATGATCCATTCCAAGTAGCAAACTATAAACAATTGTGTAATATGTCTGCTTTTGAAAAAACACAATATTATTTCAAACAAACAAAAGATATAATTGTTACATCAAAAGATTTGTTTACAAATTCATTACCTTTTAATGGTATATATGATGGTGATAATCATAAAATAATTTTAAACGATAATATGACTGAAACTTATGGTGTAACTTTATTTACTGCTGGTAGAAGTTTAACAATTAAAAATTTAAACCTTTATTCTGCTAGTTCTTGTTTGATGAGTGTTGTTAAGTTTTCTGATGATGAAACTGATGTAACTGAAAGAATTAGTTTGGTAAATGTAAATACATATTCAGTTGATGATAAAAGAGTTTTAGTGAATGCATCAAATAGAGGTCCATTTATTAACGAGAGTATGTTCTATAATTCAACCGTAAAAAGAGATGTAAATGTTGAACTTGAGAAATGTACAAACTATATGGATATACAAAATACAGGAACATGTACAGGTGTATTCTGGGGTGGATGTTTCTACTATGGATATGATAAAAATGTTGTTGTGCATTATTCTTTAAAAGATTGCGTAAATAAAGGTGATATCTATAGTGACGGACAAGCAGGACTTGTGTTTGGTAACGCATCTGGTGTAGGTAAATCTTGGGGTTTAAAGGCATATTCGTTAGAAGAACTAAGCAAGTTTATAACCTTAGATAATGTCACAAATTATGGTGTATTATCATATATGAGTAATGGTGGAAGTGGTATATTTGCTTCAAGCAAAGAACTAAACGATCTATATGCTAATGAGGTAACAAATAATGGTCAATTTATTAAAAGTAATAATCAACTTGAAAACAAAGAAATAAAAGTTTATTATGACAAAAATGGTAAATTGAAATTATATGGTTTAAATTTAGATGCAAGATATAAATATAAACTTGAAATAACTGTTCCTAATGTGTTATTTAATGATATTAGTTCTCTTCAAGGTCGAAGATTTAAAACAGATTTAAATTTAGTAACAAAATTATCTGATGATGATAAATTATTAGTGACAACTAAATCAATGCATAATGCTTTATCTTATCAAGAAGTATTAGACGACTACAACAAAAAAGCTGATGCAAGAAAATATAATATTGATCCTAATGCAATAAATTACAATTATTTATTTGAAGGATATTGTCATATGGGTTATTATGTAAATAGTGAAGGTATACTAACAATTGTTATCGAAAAACTAGGAACTGGAAAAACATATCCTAAGTTTGAAAAAGATAAAATAGGAACAAGTGGTAGTTTCAAAGTTTATGCTTATAATGACGAAGGATATATAATAGGTTATAAAGTAATTAATCAATAAGTTAAAATGTATATTTACTGGTCATATTATTTGATATTAGTTTTATCAAGTAATATGACTTTTTGTACGGTAATAAAATGTATTGTTTGAAAATAATATTATAACTAAAATACTATTTCATAAAGAATAAAATGAATCGACTTTTTATTTAAAGAGTGATATAATGAATTATATAAAGGAGTATAGTGGTATGATTACAAGTTTTTCTGTTGAGAATTATAAAAATTTTAAAGACAAAGTTGTACTAAATTTTGCTGATACACATGATTATAAATATAATAATCAATGTATTAAAAATGGACTATTAACAAAAGCTATTATTTATGGTGCTAATGCATCAGGAAAAAGTAATTTAGGTTTTGCTTTATTTGACATAGTTGGTTTGCTTACCGATTAAAAAATACATACGTTACAATTAGATTCAAATTCTTTCTTAAATTCTGATTCTAATTTAAAAGTAGCTACGTTTAGTTACGAGTTTCGAAATAAGAAAGATATTATAGTATATACATACAAGAAAAAAACGCCAAATATCCTTTCTTATGAAGAATTATCTATTAATGGCATTGAAATCTTTTCATATGATTTTGATGAAAGAGAATTCATATGCTCAAATTTAAAAGAAGTTTCTGCTGAGAATTTGAATTTTGAATATTTTGATAATAATCTTTCAATATTAAGATATATAGCTAATAACACTACGCAAACAGATGGTTCACAAATTAAGTTTATTATGAATTTTGTTTCACATATGTTATGGTTTAGATCAGTTCAAGATAATGATTATATTGGATTAAAAAATGGATCTGATGTAATAAGTATGTGGATATCAAATAATAATCTCGCAGGCGAATTTCAAAAATTTTTGCATGACTTAGAAGGTATAGAAAAAAGTTTAGATGTAGTCGAACTTACACAACCCATAACACAAAAAGTACTTGTTGAGAAGCATAAAAATAAAATGTTTATTTTTGAACGAGTAGCTTCAAGTGGTAGCAGATCTTTAGAATTACTTTTCTATTGGAGCAAACAATTTGAAAATGTTTCATTTTTATTTATGGATGAATTTGATGTATTTTATCATTATGATTTATCTAAAAATGTAATAAAGTATATGATGAACTACGATAATATACAAGTTGTTTTTACAACTCATAATTCATTTTTAGCTTCAAATGAGATTTTACGTCCAGACTGCTATTTTATTCTCAATAATGGTAAACTTAAATCATTCGCAGATAGCACAGAAAGAGAACTTAGAGAAGGCGATAATCTCGAGAAAATGCTTAGAAATGGAGAGTTTAATGACTAAAAAATAAAAGCTGAGTGAATTTTAATAATGGCAAAAATCTATTAATTTGGCAAAAATAATGGCAAAAATCTATTAATTTGGCAAAAATGATGGCAAAAATCTATTAATTTGGCAAAAATAATGGCAAAAATCTTTTACTTTTGGCAAAAATGTTGTATAATATAATTAGAGGTGAAGTAAATGTACGTAGAATCTGAGATTATGGAATTAAAGGAAAAATATACTGATACATTAATAAGAGATATGGTTGCTTTTTTAAATACTGAAGGTGGAGATATTTATGTTGGGATAACTGATAGTGGTGAAATTAAGGGTATACATGATGATCAAATTGATGAAATTCAAAAAAAGATATCTGATTGTATTACATCACAAATTGAACCAAATCCACAAAATGAAATAACGATGTCTTTATTAAGGGAAGAAAACAAAAATATTATAAAGATAGCGGTCGGGAAAGGTTTTAAGCCAATATATTGCATAAAAAAATATGGATTCTCTTCTAAAGGTTGTTTAGTTAGAATTGGGACTACTTGCAAAGAAATGAGTTCGTTTGAAATAGAATACAGATATCAAAATAATTTTATTGATTATGATTATATTTTGAAAGCTCCATCTCATTATTCTCCTTTGTCGTTTGATATGATGAAAATCTTACTAACTAGTAGAGGTTATCACATAAATCAAAAGGCTTTTGAGTCGAATTTTAGTTTGGTTATGAAAAATGGAGAATACAATTTAATGGCCGAATTACTTTCTGACAAGAATATGATTCCTCTTATTTTTGTGAAATTTAGGGGAAATACAAAAGCTTCTATTTCACAAAGAAATGATTATGGCGATCAAAGTATTTTGTTAGGCTTACAGCGACTTAAAGATAGATTAATTGCTGAGAATATATGCGTTACTGATACAACAGTTAGACCTCGCATTGATGAATATCTATATGACATTGATTGTGTTAATGAAGCATTAGTAAATGCATTTGTTCATAACGATTGGACGATTTCTGAACCGCTTGTTTCGTTTTATAACGATAGGCTGGAAATAACTTCACATGGTGGAATCCCAAAAGAAATTACTGAAAAGGATTTTTTTAATGGTGTAAGTCATCCACGTAATTCTGTTTTAATGAGAATATTTTTAAAATTAGGAATTGTTGAACATACTGGTCATGGAATACCTAAAATAATTGAAAAATATGGAAAAAAAGCATTTGACATACACGATACGTATATAAATGTTATAATTCCTTTTAATAAAAAAGTTACCGATACAATGATGAGTAATAAAAACACTGCAACAAATGAGGAAAAAGATTTTTCTGAAGAATTAAACGACAATGAAAAAAGAATTTTACTTGAGTTAATTAATAATCCTAATGTTTCATATGATACGCTTGTTATTGAGTTAGGTATATCTAGAAGGACAATATCAAGAACTTTTGTATCTCTTGTTGAAAAAGGATATATTGAGAGAATTGGAACTAATAAAAAAGGATATTGGAAAATCGTTAAATAAAAAATAAAAACTTGTAAAGATAGAGTTATTAAACTTAACTTTACAAGTTATTTTTATTTATTATAATAATTTATTTTCATATTTATAAAAGAACTTAAACGGCTAATTTTTAATAGCAGTTTATTTCTTTCAATAAAAAGTTTATCAACTGCTTCCCATAAGAATACCCAAGCAAATATATTAACGCATTCAATCCATATAGCTTTTGCTTCAAGATTGCTTAAAAGAAACATTAAAGCTAAAACGATGATTCCTACGATAGAAAACAAAAAACCTGTAAAAACTGTTCTTTTTATGTCTCTTGTTACGTCGTTAAGTTTTAATGTAAAATAATTTTTTATTGCGTTACTATATGTTTCTTTCTCGTTTTCATCTATACAATTACTATATATATTTAAAGTTAAATTTGTTTTTGGATGATATTCATTAGCACAGTTTTCTATGAATTCAGCAACTTCACTTGATATAATTGGTTTATACGTTGGAGAATATGGTGATAAGAAATTATCATCATTTATGATTGTTAGGGTAATGTCTCCGTTTATTTCTATTTTGTTTTTCATACTCTAAATTCACCTCATTTTAAATTATAATATGTTTATAAAAAATAATCAATAACCATTTACCTTTATTTTGACAATTTTCGACAAAACCTTTTATTTTATTACATTTTATACTGTGTTTTTTATAAAAAATATTATATTTTTTCAAAAAAACAAATGAAATCACAAAAAAACATTGTATATATTGGCATATATTGGTAAAATTATATTATAAACGTTTTAAATGTTTACAAAAAGGTTTTATATTTATTGGAGAGAATGAAAATGAAAGA
>UMGV01069737.1_pt1 | contig 26536 bp, 38 predicted proteins | sample 1965361 | NCBI WGS metagenome assembly UMGV01 (sample SAMEA4836081, study PRJEB28245) | human gut metagenome | biome: gut microbiome; material: fecal sample | place: Denmark | collected 2008
TTTTATTTATATCATTCTATATCATATAAATACCTGGGCACTATGGTATATTATTTATAATGTCATCTTTACTCATAATAATTTTTATTATTTAATAATTATAATTTTTGTAGCCCCACTCAGATTCGAACTGAGTCAGCGAAATTTAGAGTTTCGAATGCTTAAACCATTACATCATAGGGCAATAAAAATATAAAAATTAAATATAATCTTTTAGTCCCGTTCCTGTTTCAGGATTCCATTTATAATATTCTTTTGGTAAAGTACCTTTACATGTATCAATTAATTTATAATCAGAAATATCAAATCCAAATTTTTGTATATATGTAATATCTGGTTTATTTATACCCCATAAATAATAACCTTTTGAATTTTGAAATACATAATAAGTCCAAGTATCATCAATTTCTTCTACTTTTACTTTCTTTTCAGTTTCATCAAATTCACGTAAAATTTCAATGTCATTTTCTGTAATCTTCATTCGCTTTAATTTCTTCGGAAGATTATTTGTATAACATTTCTGTCCTTTATATAAAAATTCAATCATTTAATATTCATATATATTTTATGAAAAAATGCGTTAAAAGTTTTAAATATTCTTAATTATTTTTAAATATTTTTAACTAAGTAATATAAAATATTTTTTGCATTTAACATATATTATAACATGAAATATTAATAATGTCTAAAAACTTCTTATTATTTTATATTTTTAATTAACTTTTCTGATTTATCATATATATCTTTACGAATATCATTTTTAAATTTTGTACAATAATCTTTAATTGTATGACAACTCCAATATTTTTTAATTGTGTAATTTGTTTTTGAGATGGATGTTTTTTTTATCACCCATCTCAACCATTCATTTATATCTATAATTTTATTATCCATATAATCAATTCAAACCTGTTACTTTTCCATCTACAAAATCAATATGCTTAGCAGCCGGTTCTTTAGGTAATCCTGGCATACGCATCATATTTCCTGCAATAACAACAAAAAATTCTGCACTGTTATTAATCTTTATTTCATCTATAGTAAATATTGTATTATTATTTACAGATGGAATAACCTTAGGATTATCAGAGAATGAATATTGTGTTTTTGCCATGCAAATAGGATATTCATAAATTTCATTAATAAATTCATCTTCATGATTTTCATATGTCCTATTAAATCTTGAAATAAATTTTAATGCATCTTTTGAATATCTTATATTAGCTGGATTAATACCATATACATTTTTGCATAGATCCGCAATTTTTTCTTTAATACCATCTAATGTATGATATGCAAAAATAGGTAACATTGGTTTCTTATTATTGTCTACAATATCAACAACCTCTTTTGCAAGATCAATAGCACCATCACTGCCATTTAAATAACTTGTATTCTTAATACATTTTACATTTCTACATGTACAGAAATTCTCAAGAATACGTTGTTCATTCTTTGTATCAGTATCAAATACATTATTTGTTACAACAACTCTTACACCAAATTTCTTAATATTTTTAATATGTTGTTCAAGATTCTTTAATCCTATTTCAAGTGATTTAATATCTTCCTTAGATAGATCAACACATCCGCCTTGATTTTTCAATCCAGAAATTGTTGCAACCAATACTACAACATCTGGGCATAAACCGTTCTTTCTACATTTAATATCTATAAATTTCTCTGCACCAAGGTCTGAACCAAATCCTGCTTCAGTAACCACATAATCACATAATGATAAACCCATACGTGTCGCAATAACAGAATTACAACCATGAGCAATATTAGCAAAAGGTCCACCATGAACAATAACAGGATTATTATCCAAACTTTGCACAAGATTTGGTTTAATTGCATCTGATAATAAAGCAACAATAGAACCTGTTATACCTAATTCGCTACAGAACATAAAACTACCGTCTATACGTTCTGCAATAATAATCTTATTGATACGTCTGCGAAGATCATCAATATCACGAGCCATACAAAAAACTGCCATTAATTCAGAAGCGGGTGTAATATCAAATCCTGTTTGAATTAATTTACCATATTTCTGTGTTGTATATATAGTTCGAAGAGAACGATCATTAATATCTAAACAACGTCTAAATGTAATATTTTTAATTTTTGATTCTTCTTCTGGATTCTGATAAAAATAATTATCAATAGCAGCTGCAATCATATTATTTGCAGTTGTTATAGCATGAAAATCACCAGTAAAATGTAAATTAATTTTATCCATAGGAACAATCTGTGAATAACCACCGCCACATGCGCCACCTTTCATTCCGAAACAAGGTCCTAATGATGGTTCGCGTAATACCGCTATTGAATTTTTCTTGAGTTTTCGAAGTGCATCATTCAATCCAATACTTACAGTTGTTTTACCAATACCAGATTTAGTAGGACTAATGGAAGTAACAAGAATAAGATGTTTATCTGTATAACTTGTATATGGTTTAATTAATTCCAAAGGGATCTTTCCTATATACTTTCCATACATTTCAATATTTCCATTTGATGGTATATTACATGTAGGAAATAATTTATTAAAAACACAATCAATACTTTGTATAGATGCTTCTTGAGCAATCTGAATATCTGATTTCATCATAAATTTTTTATTATAAATTCAACTTACTTTTTATACACAAAATTAAATAAAAAGTTATATAAAAATTAAAGGAGAATAACAAACAAATGTTATTCTCCTATTTTTATTATATTAAATTATGTTTGTATCTGAATTTAAACGTATTCACATAGTTATTTAATTAATCATTAAAACATTTACAATTTATTGTCCTCCATTCAGTATTACCTGATAATTCTCCTGTTTTAAACTTTTCATAAAATGGACAAATCCCTTTACTATTATATTCATGTCCTTCAGTATTTAAATCACCAGGAAAATTATCACAATTACAACAAAAATCTTCAAATCTATATGGATTATCTTTATTTTCCATATATTCATCAAGCTCTTCTTGATCTTCTTTTGAAAGTTTCCTGTCATTTAATCGTTTTTTATGTTCTTCTTTAATATCAAAACGTTTATTATCTGCCATTACAGTTCCTGTATTTTTTACCAATACGCCAAATTTGTCTTTTGTAAAATTCTGCCATGATTCAGCAGGATTTTCACGTATAGATTTTATTGTTCTTTGTTTCTTCTGCTTAATAGGAGAAATGTAATTACATAATACATGTGAATTCCAGAGTTTCTTTAATCGTGAAATCCACTTTTTCTTCTGACGATAACGTCGTTCGGCTCTATTCATAGTCTTTTGATATAAAAATTTTAAATCATATACATGTCAGTAACATATATATTAATCCCAAAATTACAAACATAATTATTACCTATATAATGGAAATTATGTGAATACGTATATCTTTATTCATTCAATAAAATAAATTTTATATATTATACTTAAAAAGTATATTAATGTCTTAATGCTCTTTCAGAAAGTAAAACATCAAGCTTATTATTCATATCTAAAATTTGATTTTTCAAATCTCCAATACACTATATCTGCTCTTTGTTTTCTATCAAAAATTGTTGAATTTTTTTAAGTTTTTCATCAAAAATTATCTAATTTTTTTCAATTTTTTCAATGTTTTCTTTATCCTATTGTTTTTCTGCAATAAATTTAACAATCTCTATTAATGCATCATTATCTAATATATTAAATGACATTGTTTTTATTTCTTTGTCATTATAATCTACATATTTTACATCTATATGATTAATATAATTTTTACTATATGATAACATACTACCAGATGCACCGCCTGCTATTAAATTAATATCCAATATACGAGATGATATTATTTCACCATTTGAAACAATAACACCTGATTTTGTTATAGGATCTTCTCCAAAGCAGAATAAATTACTTTTATATGCACCAATACGTTTAAGTACATTCTTTACATTTCCTTTTGCAAATATAATATCACTCATTATTAAAGTAACTATTTCTTTATTCTATTTATTGATTTTAATAAATATATAAAGTTTATTTTAATTAAAGAAGATGAACAATAATCAATACGAAATACTGCCAACTGCAAAATCTAATATTAATGCATATAACCGTTATCCATTTACATGCTATGAAGAAGCAGTTCAGAATATTATGTAGAAAAATTTAAAACCAGGAGAATAGGCTGTTGCATATTATTTTGATGAAAATTCCATTATAGGTATAAATGCAATAACTGCATTTGGAAATTTAAAAAAAGCCGGAAATATTATTTTTAAAAGTGGTCAGGATCTCGATAGAGATCTAGAGCATTTGCATAAAGATGTTGTTATGCACAAAAAGGTAATTAATAATATGGTTGATACTATTAATCATGCAAATAAAAACTGGTCATAGATTGAAGGTAGAATTAAAAAAATAGAATAGAAATTTGATAAAGAACATGATACATTACATGTACAAGTAATCGATTTAGATAATTATGATTTAGATATTTAAAATAATAAAGGATTATAACTCAATAAAAATGAATTATAATCCTTTATTTGTTTCTTTTAAAATAAAGACGCAATCTTTCCTTTAATGTGATTTTTAACATCACTAATAATTGTAATTTTCTTCGTATCCTTCTTTTTCTCAGGAACGAAATTAAATTGTGGAGTCACATCAAAATCCAAACCTTTTGAAGGACATCCAGGACAAATCTTTACCCGTCGCGGTGCCATTTTCTTTACCATTAGTTTCCTCTAAAAATTTAATTATTAAAATATTTATTTTTCTTTTGTAAGATCCTTCAAGTTGAAGATCTTAGTCTTTAATGGTTCAACTTCTTTACCATCTATTACTTCATACATAGAAAATATATATTTATCAGTAAAACCTTGACATTTCCCCAATACAATACCTTTAAATATTTTTTCGGATGGTTTATGAAAAACTTTCATTTTTATTTTTTCATTATCTAATAGTCTAGATTGTCTATCTAAAAATGATTGAGTTAATACATAATCATCTTCAACTTCATTTGATATGTCATCTTCATTTTCATTTGATGTATCTTCAGTATCATCTTCATTTTCTACATCATGAAGATACATCATTTCTTCTAAATCTATATTAGCTTCGTCGTACATGTTAAACATAGTTGTTAGATTATTTTATAAATTTAATTTTTTTATTTATACAACAATCTAAAATTAATTTTTAATAGTAGTCAGATAACTTAATTTGAGATTCATATACATTATCATTTTTATAATCAATTCTATCATTTTTATCATTTCTTATATCTGATAAAATTTCTTTCTTATCTGCTTGAATAACTAAAGGAATTGTAGAAATGTAAGAATTAATTATTTTATCATTTATCGGCGCTTTATATAATGGTCCATCTGCAACCCAGAAAAACTTATCCATAAATGCAATATAATATTGCATACCTTTCCTAGATAATGCATACATTGAAGCATTCCATAATGCAACATCTTTATGAGTTGTCCAATATATATTATCATCATATTTTTCTAATATATTTTTTGCACGTGGATCTGTAGTAAATCCTCCAAATTGAAGTATATCATAATCTACAGGTATATTATGAATAAAAGTTAAAAAAGTCTCATTATTTTTTAAAAATTTTATATCATCTTCCATTACTAATATATTAGAAAAACCTCTATCATAACATTCTTTTACAATTGCATAATGATTTCTTGCACAATCATATTCATTTGCTTTTGTAAATCTACCTTTCCCTGATTCATTAAATGCAGATGCTATTAAACCATTATAAGGAAATTTTGTCGTATAATGATAACGTAACCATGTACTTTCATTAATATTATCAAAATTCATTTCCTTAAATTGTGTTTCCATATTATTTCTGCGATCTTTTCTATCACTTAAGTTTAATACATAACATATATTAAACTTTTCTTTCAATACATCTTGTAATTTTTCCATAATAATAAAAAACTCTAATAGATAAATGTTAAAAATATCTATTAGAGCATACATTTTACATCTTTAATATATCTTGCATATTAACTGGTTCTGTATTGGTATTTTTAGGTTTTCTTACTATTTGTTTCACTTGTGGTTGTTCAAAATAAATACCGCTCTTATTATATTTACCTTTATCATATGCTCGTTCAATAGCTTTACGAACTCTACGCTTTGTTTTACCATCCATCATATAATGATGCTGCTGATAATAAAGTTCACCTTGCTGATACATCATAGATTCAATAAACTGCGTTCTCTGTTTATGCTTTTGCTTTGTTTTTTCTCTTATATCTGATTCTGATTTTGCTTTTGCAATAGCTGCTTGTGTAATAAGAGTATTCATACCAGATTCTTCATTTAAAGTATCTAACTGCTTATCTAAATTATTATCAATAGGTGTACCTGGAATTACTGTATTACCATCATCATATGCATATGATCTTTCAATTCTATCTTGTACTTTATCTTTAGATAACAACATTTTATTTAATGTTTCATTATCAATAACTGAACCATTCTCAGTAATATAATTATTTAATGTGTTACTATATGCGGGCATAATTTATTAATTGTATTTTTTAATTTAAAATGAATGTATATTATTATCAAGACTTGTCATTTCAGATGCTTTAAATTTACCATAAATCTTATTCCATCCTTTTGATAAACCGTTACATAACATACTTGTATAATATGCGAATGGATTACTAAATCGTTCTGGATCAAAGCTTCGCCAATACATTGCAACATCCAACATTGCTGTTTGTATACAATCTTCCTTATCCTCTTGACATTTATAATGTTTCTTTTTTGCTAAATTTTCAGCAATTAACTAAAGCATGACAACAGCATTATATGTAAGTTCATCTTTCTATTTTGAAAGAACTATTTCTTTCATTAACTCTTTATTCTACACATATGGTTTTCCACCTTTAGTTTTAATACCTTCTACTTTACTAAAATCTTCCATGGTTTTTAAATAAAAATAGCTATTTCTTATTTTACTAAGAAATAGCTAAAAAGTTTTAATAAATTCATTTATTAATTGCTTCCAAATGTTCTTTTTCATTAGGTGTTAAATTATCAGGAATCAAATAATGTACACATACAAAATAATCTCCTCTTTGATTCATATCAGGTCGTTTAAGACCTTCACCAGATAATCGCATAACTGTACCTTCTTTAATACAACTTTGTAACTTTATTGTTTTTGATACACCAGAAGGTATATTAACTGTATATGAACAACCAAGTAATAGTTTATAATAAGATACATGAATATGCTCTATTACATTCAAACCATCAACTTGATATTTGTTTGTATCAAATTTATAATCAGCTATAGCAATAAAATTACCATTCTGTCCAACTGATTTCTTTGATTCTGATCCTTTACCACTATATACTTTATATTCACCATTCTGAATACCTGTATTAAATTCAATTTCAATCTTTACTTCTTGCTTTTCAAATCCAGAACCACCACAATGATTACATTTATTTTCTACATAGAAACCTGTTCCATGACATAATGGACAAAGTTCTTCTTGAATTGAAAATGTTCCTCTTCCTATAAGGGACTGGTGAATAATTTTTCCTGCACCATGACACTTAGGACATGTTTTCTGTCCAGTTCCACCTGCACCATGACATGACGGACAACGTACATCTCTCTTATATTTAACAACCTTCTTAACACCATTAAATATATCTTCAATAGTAACAGGAATTTTCATTTGAATATCTCTACCAGGTTGAACCTGATTTCTCTGTTGACGAGAACCTCCAAAACCGCTAAATCCACTAAACGGATTAAAGCCTCCAAATGGGTCAAAACCAGATCCACCAAATGGATCAAAACCTGAACCACCAAATGGATTCTGATGATCATTCTCATCACCATATGTATCATAATTTTGCTTTTTCTGCGGATCACTCAATACTTCATATGCATGATTCACATCCTTAAATTTCTCTTCAGCTTCTTTTACTTCAGATGGTGATTTACCTTTCTGCATATCAGGATGATATTTCTTTGAAAGTTTTCTATATGCTGTCTTTAAGTCTTTCTCATTACAATCTTTAGAAACACCTAAAATTTCGTATAAATCTTTTGCCATTTTTAATAACTATATAATAACATTTAAAATAAAAGGGAACAGAATACAATTCTCATGTATACGTTCCCTTCTTCAAATACTTTTACTCACTTTTTATAGTTTTCATTTATTCTAAATTAAAATATTGTATTCTATTATTTTATAGAATTTTTAGAAGTTAGTCTATAAATTCATAGACTAACTTTTATATCTTTTTAGACCTCTTCGTATTCTGCTTCCTGAACGTTATCATCTGTCTTTGAATTCTCAGATGTTGAATTATTTGCAGTTGCATCACCAAAACCTGCATTTGCAAACATATCGTTAGGATTTTGTGCAGAATTTCCCTGAGATTGAGAACCACCTGCATTCTTATACATTTCCTCAACAATTGGCTTAAATACAGTCTCAAGCTCTACACGTGCAGATTCTGCTGTAACTGCATCCTTCTTAGAAACGGCATCAAGTACTGCACTAATCTTTGTCTTCAATGTATCTTTCTTATCAGAAGGAATTGAAGCACCAGTCTTCTCATCATCCATATACTTCTGAACCTGCGTTGCATACTGCTCTGCACCATTCAACTTATCAACTTCATCCTTCTTCTTCTTATCTGCTTCTGCAAACTTCTCTGCATCTGCCTTAATACGTGCAATCTCTTCATCTGAAAGTGCATTAGGAGACTGAATTGTTACCTTCTGCTCTTTATTTGTACCCTTATCTGTTGCTGTTACTTCAAGAATACCATCTGCATTAATATCAAATGTTACTTCAATCTGAGGAACACCCTTTGGTGCAGGTGCAATACCCTCCAAATTAAAATTACCAATTACCTTATTATCTGCAGACATTGGACGCTCACCCTGAAGAACCTTAATTGTTACTGCAGGCTGATTATCTACTGCTGTAGTAAATACCTGTGATTTACGTGTAGGAATAGTTGTATTTGCATCAATCAACTTTGCCATCTCACAACCATTTACCTCAATACCCAATGAAATTGGTGTTACATCAAGAAGAAGAACTGAATCTTCTGTTGAATTACCAGCAAGTGTATTTGCCTGAATTGCAGCACCAAGGGCAACAGCCTCATCAAAATTACAAGTCTTATTCAATGGCTTGTTAAATGACTTCTCCAATGCAGACTGAACTGAAGGAATACGAGAAGAACCACCAACCAAAAGAATCTCACTAATCTGATCTTCTGTAATACCAGCCTTCTCTACTGCACGATGTGCAATATCAACAACCTTATTTGTCAAATCTTCAGTAAGTCTCTCAAATGTTGCACGATTAAGTGTCTTCATCAACATCTGTGGAACACCATCAGCAACTGTAATATAAGGAAGATTAATCTCTGTCTGTGTAGCAGTAGACAACTCACACTTTGCCTTCTCAGCTGCTTCTACAAGACGAGCATATGCCATCTTATCCTTACTCAAATCAATACCTGTATCGTTCTTAAACTCATCAATAAGCCACTGAACAATAGCATTATCATAATTCTGTCCTCCAAGGAATACATCACCATCTGATGCAAGAACCTCAATCATACCATCAGAAATCTCCACAATAGATACATCTTCTGTACCCTGTTTGTATCTATTTAACTTTGTAAGCTCTTTATCTTACCGAGGAACTTTCATTCCTCAAGACTATCTCTTTCATTTAGAAACTTTCTAAATTATCACTTAATACTGTTTCTAAACTACCCCGCATTCGTGGAAATTTCTTCCTAAATAATTAGGATTACTCTTTCTAGTCGTTGAACCTTTATCTTGTTACCAAGATACTTGGCTGCTCTATCTTAATATTCTTAAGATTTACGTCGGTCACCCAATTCTTAAACTTTTTACCATACCCAACACATTAAAGTTGGTGCAAATTAGTATGTCACCATCTAATAGCGGTATTTAAGACCATTTTTTTCATTAGTTACAAACTAACGTGGGACTCTCAGCAATTAACGGAGTTTTAATTTTTCACTTGCCTTAGTGATTAAGCAGCAAGCGCGGATGCAGTCACAGAATGTTTACAACCGAGATCATTTACAAGAACAATCTTGTCACCGTTCTTTGTATCAATATTAGAAGAAAGAACTGCTGCAGTAGGCTCATTAATAATACGAAGTACATTCAAACCTGCCAACTGTCCAGCTACCTTAGTAGCATTACGCTGAATATCATTAAACCAAGCAGGAACAGTAATTACAGCATCTTTACAATCATCTGTTCCATAATATCCCTTTGCAACTTCATACATATTCTTAAGAATCATAGATGAAATTTGCTCAGGTGAATATGTTTTATCGTCAATCTTTAGACGAGGATTTCCATTTTCATCGACAACATCATATGTTACCATCTTCAACATTTTCTGTACATCCGGATCATCCCATTTTGCACCCATAAAACGTTTTACAAATGAAATTGTATTTTTTGGATTCATTACCATACCACGTTTTGCAGCTGCACCAATTTTTGTTTCATCACCCTTAATGTACACTACTGATGGTGTTGTCTTATAACCATCTGCGTTTTCAATTACCTTAGCTTTGTTCGCCTCGATGATGGCTACCGCACTGTTTCCAGTACCTAGGTCCAAACCAATAACTTTCTTGTTGCTCATAATTTTATTATGTATTTAATTTTTGTTGCTCAATAACTTCATATATTAAACATACGAAGTTATTGTATAAATTTATTATTTAATTATTTTTATATTCTATCTATTTATAGAGAAAAAATTATAAATTGTCTATTTTTTTAATAATTTTTTCTAATTTTATTTTCATATCATTTATATTAATAGGAAATATTTCATAATAATTTAATTTATTATTAATAGCAATATTTCTTTTATTAACATCTCTATATCTCCAATTATAAGCTGCATTTTTATAATAGTCTGATTTATTCATCCATTTATTAAATAAATTTATATCATCTAAATCGTTTTCATTAAATGGATGTTTTCCATGTGTCCAACTTGCATTAATTTCTATATATGTATTTTTATCTTCAATATAAAAATCACAATTAAATGGATATTCTTCAGATTTATATTGTCTTATTACTTTATTATAATGTTCAATTAATATATTATATGCAATATCTTCATATTTAGATGTATTAAATGTATTATTACGTTCTTTTGTTTTATTTGATTTATTTTTAATATCATCTAATTGAAATACATTGTTTATATTAGAACCATATTTATTATGTAATGTTTTTAAGACTTTATCTTTATTTAAAAATGCATATTCATAACCTGTTTTAGTTTTAATTGTATTACGAATTTTATCTCTTATTTCTTTTCGTTGTAAATTATAATTAACATTATAATTTTTTTGATTAGATAATTTACAATTAGATATTGATTTTTCTTTAATTGAGAGATCTTTCATAGGATTATCAACTCCATATTTTTTAAAACATGTATTATTTTGTTTTTCCAAGATAATTTGTTTTCCTTTATCTGAATATTTACAATTATTTGAACAAAATGTTTTATATCCTAATGAAAATCTTTCTAACTTTATTTCGTTATTACATATTGGACATAAAGGTCTATTATCTAAATGATGAAGAATCATATAGAGACATTCTGATAACTTTATATTTTCGATATGTTTAAATTTATCTTTTAAATAAAGTTGATCTTCTGTATCTATATGATTCCAATATTGACAATTCTTTTTAATAGAATTATTATCTATATTTTGATATTATCTAATTATCTTTATTCATTTCAATAATTTAGGTTTATTTCTTGCATTTCTTAAATTCATGTTCATATAGTCTCCCATTGCCCAACGTCCTCTTGGTTCCATTTCTTCTAAAACTTCCATACGTCTTACACATATCGATTTCCAAAAATCTGTTGCTTCTTGTACTCTACTTCTCTTTCTATCTTTAAATGACGTTCCTTCATAATCGGTCCAATATCTTTGTGGTACATCAGTATTTTCGATACCTTCTTTTCTATTATTCACTTTTAATGCATTATTAGAAATAAATGAAAAAGCTTTATTACCGATACGTGACATAAAATTAGAAGCAGACCCTGGTTTAAATTTACTTTCATCACCTTTTTTATGATAACCAGGATATGTAGCACCATTTGTTCCTATAAGATAACCATATGTTTTATCTTTTGGTTTATAATAAATTGAATCTTGATTAAAATATTCAGCTAAAGATAAAAGATTATTTAAGAAATTTGGATCATTAAATATATTTACAACAAAAAAACTTTCCTCAGATGACTCATTATTCATTCCTTCTGGATATACTCCTTTTACGGTAGTTACACCATACTTTAAGTTTAATAATTCTGCTTTTAATAATTTATTTTTTTCTCGATTTTCTTCATGAGTAAATATTTTTTTGTCCGTCCAATTATCATTTGGACCATAATAAGTTTTATCTGGATTTACAATGTCAATTAACTTATATCTAAATGCAGTAATAAATGCACAATCACATTTATTTAACCATAACATCATACGGTTAAGTGACTTTTCATTTAATTCATTATTATATATTGCTATATTATTGAAATTATCAACTTCTTCTAATAATTTCTTTTTTATTGCATCATCAAAATTATTCATAATAAAATATTTTTTAATTATTTATTTTCTCTATATGAATGAAGTTTACTTAACAATTTCTGTTGTTTTTTTGTAAGTGCTTTCATATTTCGTTTGAAGAAAGTAATATAAAGAATATAACATCCGGGATCTCCATTTGGAAAATGAGTATCATTTCTATTTCCGTTATACATAGAATATGTTGTTAAAATATCATAATCAACAAAATCATTTGTATTAAGATATGCACCAGGTACTTTATACCAATAATTAAACATTTTTCTAATAACAGATTTTTTCACACGTCCAATACGTAATTGCATATACAAGTCTGTATAACATTGCATAAGATGTGATTGAACATCCCTCTTATCATATTCATCATGAATTCTATGTTTACTTTTTTGAATAGATTTTAATCTATTCTTTTTATACCAATTAATATAAGGTATACATTTATTTTCCCAAAACTTATATTTATCAGACCATGCATTTCTTGCATGAACAACACCATTTCTATATTTCATAATTAAATATACTTTTTATCTGTCTCACAAAAAATAGGTTTACAATCTTTAATGCCAACCCACTGAACAAATTCACCGAAAAGATTATATGCCTTTACCCTTGAACATGGTTTATTCAATAAAAGTATATAATATATCTTTCCTTTATGTTTAATCATTTTTAATTCTGAACTATTATCTTCTGATGAAATAGTAAGAGACATTTCATCTTGAATATTTCTCATAATATTTTTACTATCATGAATAATAGCTTTATGATTTGGTAACATACTTATTAATGCTGTATATTCATCAATCGATTTATCTTCATTTATTTTAGTTGCAACATATTCTTTACCATTATGTTTCCACTTTTCCGTTTTATTTGCAAATTGAGTATTTACAATCATACATGCATTTTTATAAGATATGTATTTATACCCATTTATATCTTTCTCCATAACACGACGATCTTCACCATCATTCCATGGAGAAAGTTTAAGATAATGAGATGGCATAACCTTATATACAACATCATTACAATCCTGGATGTATTGCGTCTGGTTGTCCATATATTAATAATTTTATTTTCTACAACTATTTATATATAGAAAAATCAAAAAGTTTACTTTAACAAATCTAAATAAAACTGTTTTTCATCTTCATTTGAACATTCTAAAATATGAAGTTCAAAAACCGGTATTATTTTAATAAACTTCTGACTATATTTTTGCCATTGACTATATGGTAAATTATTAAACTGTTTAAATGAATCAATAAAACCTGTTATACAAATATTATCATTAATTAAATTTGTGATAACATAAAATTCATCCTGACCATTTAACAAATGAATATTACCTATATTATCTTTATATCCATTAATTTGAATTGTATCGCTGCACTTAAGTTTCAAAAACATTTTATTAATAAGTTTTTGTTTATCTATAGTTTCGTCAATGACATTTTCAAATTGTAAAACTTCAGACTCTTTTAAATTTTTAAGTTCATTATATGAAACTGTGTTAATATCTATATAAACCATAATTCTTAAAATATTTTAAAATCTTTATTTTCATATAAATTTGAAATAGGTTTAAACAATCTCAATACAATTAAACCTACTGCAACAGGAAGAATTCCCCATAGTGAACCACTTGCAACCATAACAAAACCTTGATAAATTGCATAAAATGGTAAACAAATGATACCTAATACTGTCAAAAACAATACAAATGCAAATATATACTTAAATAATGTTGTCATAATTTTATATTTTTTAATTGTTTATACTTTATTTATATTACAAAGATACATATTTTATTTTAAATAAAAAATCAGTTACCTAAAAAATAGATAACTGATTTAATATTTAATAATACTTATCTCTTGAAATTTCATATGTATTTTCACTTTCATTAAAATCACATACAGAGTTATTATCTACATCGAATATAACCTGACGTGTTAATTCAGTAACAACATATGGAGCATCTGAAGGCCAACGATATTTAAGATGTTTTGATGTCTTTGTATATGTACATATAAGTTTCCTATTATTTAAATTAATATTAATTTTATCAACATCTTTCTGATCACAAAAATAATGTGATTGATTATGTTTACCAATAATATATAATTTTTGATTTTTATTATATTCTGAACATTCTCTAATGATAGTTCTATATGCATAAGTTGCATCTGTCATCTTAGTTTTTGTTAATTCTATAATTTTATTATAATAGTTTTTATTGATATATTCAAGAATATCATAATCAAGATAACCTGTAAAAGGAGTTATCTTTATATTATCAATCATCTTATCAATTTCATCATTTGTAAAAATTTCAGAAATTAATAAATCAACATATTCACCATCTGATTCATAAGTTTTACTGAGTTTCACAATTTCTTTATTAAGATCTGCTTTCTTAACAGATTTAATATATGATTTATAACATGAATATGCAACATCTTTTAAATCATTATTAATATCAATATGAATTATAGGAACATTTATCTGCTTTAAAACAGTTTTTAATTCTTCTTTATATATTTTATAAAACTCTTCTTTATATGAAGATGTAAGTTCTCCCATATAATCATATATTGATTTATCTCCAATAATATCAGATAATAATAATTTTAATGTACCATCGTTATCAATTCGTTTACTCTCACTTTTAGGATATATCTCTAATTTTCCGTAAGTTGTAATAAAATGTTCTTCTTTATATTTCTTTAAAATAAAACCATTAAATGAAAAATAATAAGCATTTTCTTTACAATCACAATAAGGCATCCAATAACATTTTTCTAATGTTATATGTATAGTAAACAACTTTTTTCTTGATTTATCACATTGTTCTTTAAACTTAAACATTGCTCTAGAATATGCAAGTCTTTCATATCCTAAAAGCGATTTATAATTATAAATACCATTAAAAGAATCATCTAATCCTTCAAATTCATTGTATAAATTAAATGTATCTGCATGTAGTGGTAAACCTGTTATCTTAATATTAAAGAAATTATACTCATTTTCTTTATATGAAGTATTTGTAAGTTTTGAGTATGTCAAAAGTTTACTTAAGAAAAATGATTTATAAAAATTTTGACATTCATTTATAAGAGCTTGTGCTTTATAATATTCTTCAACAAAATGACTTAAGTCTGAATAATTATTATAATCTGTCTTATGTAGTTCTACTAATGATTTTTCTTTATCATTAATATCAAATTTATCTATATTATTCATTAAATTATTATTTTATAGTTCATTATATATCATACATCATATACTTATTATTGTAATAATATTCTTCATGATAATACATTCCATTACTAAATTCCCAAATTTGTTCTTTTGCTAAATTATTATCTGACACAATATCATTCCAAACTTCAACACACATATCGCATGTACTTTCTAACTTACAACTTGAATTACATTTTAAAAATTCTTCTGGTGAAGACTGTACAAAATCAGTTAAAACAAAATCACCTTTACCAATATTTAATTCACTAAAATATCCAATTCCATTATATCTTATTGTGAATCCCCATTCACAAGATACTTTATAATAAAAAGCTTCATGATTATTTGGATTTACATATTTAAGAATATAAATATCATCAAAATTTCTGTCTCTACATATTTTCTTTAAATATATAGGAAATCATGGTAATATAAAATCAAAATGACTACTATATTTGGTTTTAATATTTGCTGTTTTTATTAATCCCATAATTAAATATCATAATTCATAAATTTATTTGTCTTTTTAGTATTATTTGCTTTAGTATCTATTATTGCTTTACCGGATTTATTATAATATGAAACTTCCAATGGTTCAAATATATTATATGTGTCGTCAAAAAGTTTCCAAACAGAATAAAATTTAGTACTATATGTAGAAAAATATCTAACAACAATAGTATCACTTAATAATGTATTATCTCTCAAATAATTAAATATTTCGTCTTTAATTTTTTTATATGTATTAGTATCTTCATCACAAATAGTGTATGTTAATATATTACGAATAACCCCAGTATTTTCTACAAATTCATGTACAATATATTCTGCAAATTGCTCTGCATATTCATCTTCATTTGTATAACGAAATATAAATATTTTTATTGTATCATCATCATTATTCCAATAATAAAAAACTTTATATATAGTTGATATATTATTAATCAAATTCTCATTAAATATCATATATTAAATTTCATATTTTGTATATGTTTTATCTACATTTGAATAAACAGATTTCGCAGATAAATTCATAACCTCCAAAATATTATTATATTCTGCTTCAGTTATAAAGAATTTATTTCCTGATTTCAAAATAACCGTATAATTTAATTCTTCATCTTCGCCATATTTTTTCATATTAGTGTTCATATCAAGAGGAACTGCTAATGACGAAGATATAATATTTTTACAACTGTCTTTTAAACGTTTATCAAGACAAAGTCTTTTTACTGCATCCCCTATATTTTCACCACATGCTTCTGTCGTTTCGTATTCCAATAATTCATAAGGCCAAACAGGACCAAACATTTCAATCTGTGAGATATTAAGTACAATACCATTATCTAATTTAATAAAACTATTCATCTGCTTATCATAAAATTAATCACGTTGACCATGATATACTTCAGTACTAGGTGGTTTTGGTAAATATATAAGTTTATTGGTATATCTCTGAAAGGCTTCACAGAAAGCTTTCATAATCATCATATTTTTATAATAATCATGATATTCTTCTGAATTAATATCTGGTCTAGGAAATTCAGTATTCATTTTACCACTAATAAACTCATAACATTTATCAGTCAATCTATCATAATCATATTTAGGAAGATCATATCCTCCAAATAATCTATCTCTCGTTACGTTATCTTTATTTTCTTCAATAAAAGATTTCAAAAAATCATCATATGTCATAATAACTAAAAATAAAAATGTTACCTACCTTAATGTAGGTAAGTAACCTTTAGTAATATTAATAAATTAACTTATTAATTTCCTTCTGTCATATCAACAGGATCATCAACAGTATCATTCAAATCAATGTCAAGTTCATCAATCTCAGACATCTCAAGAGCGAAACGGTCATCGTCATTAAAGTTCTTACGGAACTTATCCATTACAAGCTTATACTTCTCAAGATTCTTCTTATCATGAATCTCCTCAACTCGAAGCTTAAAATCATTATCCCATGTATCAATGGTAAATCCCAAAAACTTACGAGCTGAACAATTCTTCAAATCATCTGGACGAACACCATACTGCTCAATTCTTGCTGTAATATTTGCATCACCATCATGTACAGATGCACCTGCACGAACAACATCGTCAATATTCATATTCTGTACCAAACCAAAAGGTTCACATGCTCGATTAGTCTTATACTCATACTTCTTACTCTCAAGCTGCTTTACCTTCTTTGCTGCAATCTTATACTTAGCAACAATCTCTTTACGTGTAATCATAATTTATTATTAATTTAAATTAAACTTAATTTGTTATTCTTATTTGTATATAAGTTAAAAATAAAATTGTCTATATTTTAATTATAAATTTGTTTTTTTATTTTGATAATCACTATTCAATGGTGAAAATAGAGTTAAAAATGTAATAGACTTTGGATCAAATTGTTCTCTTATAGCATTAGCAGAATCTGACAATGTTTTACCACTTGCTACCGTATCATCAAATACAAGAACATCTTTATTATTAATTACATTTCTATATTTCATATCCTCATCTTTATCAAAATTTAGTTTTAATGATTGTTCTATTATATCTCTATGAAACAACATTTTCATATATTTGTAAGAAAATGTACCATTATTTTCTATATACATTCTGTCAAAAGCGTTATGCATATCTCGTCGAACACGTTCAGGTGGAATACCATTTTCTTTAGATAATTGAATTAATTTATTATCATCTACATACTTTTCTTCTACTTCTCTGACAGGTAGTTTTAAAAAGAAATTAGAGTAACTGTTTTCAAAATTTATCAAACGTAATAAATAACCAAATATTACTCTGTTTAAAGTATTATTAGATGGAGTAATTAATAATGTATCAAAATGCATTTGAAGATGTTTAGTAACAGAAACAAATCGTCTTAATAAATTCATAATGTCTTGATGAGGATTATTAAATCTCCAATTATACATTTGTTTTAATGCATATATAACAGGATTTCCATCATTTCCAACTTCATTTGTTTTTCTTTCAAATATAGATAATACCGTTTCTCCTCTTACGTCATTTTTAATAATATAAGGATGAATATAATCATTTGTATCTACATTTTCTTGATGACTTGAATCAAATGAAACAATTTTATTATCCCTGTCAATATTAATTCCTTCATTTAAATCATCAACAACAAATTTTTCTTCTTTTTCATTAATTGTTTTATTTAACCAATTATAAGTATCAATATTTTTGTCCATATATTATTGTTTATTAATCCATTCTTTTACTTCATTCATATTCCAAAATTCTATATAATTCAAATTATTCTACTATGCTATATTCCTTTTTTTCAAATCTAATATAGTCCAGGTATAAATAATATTATCATATTGTGACTTCTTACCGTTTTTATGTGCATTAGAATTTTCTGCTTTTTCTTTTAATCTATTTAATTCATTTAAATCATTATCATCATTTATATTAAATGGATGATAATGATGATAATGAGATCCGTTATATTCAATATATAAATCTAATGATGGTATATAAAAATCACAATTAAATGGATATAATTCTGATTTATATTGTCTAATACAATCTGAATATTTCTATTTTAATAATTCAAAACATATATCTTCTTGATATGATATATTAAATGAATGATTTTTTAATTTAGTATTATATGTTTTTTTCTATACTTCTTCAGAACTTAAAATATATGATAATAAATGTTTATAATAATCACTATGCATAGGATTATCAACACCATATTTTTTTAAGCATGTATTTTTAATTTTATTCTTAATATAATTTAGCTAACCTATATTTACAATATTTGATATATCATCTTCTGATGTTGCATACTTTTTTATGCATGTATTTAAAATCTATTCTCTTATTTTATTTGATTTAAATATACTATCAACCCCATATTTTTCTAAAAATGTATTTTTTGTTTTTTCTATTTTTTGTGGTATTTGCCCTGTATATTCAACCCCATATTTTTTTAAACATGTTTCTTTAGATTTACGTTTAAATATATCAGATTTTAATGGAGATGTAACACCATATTTTTTTAAATAAGTTAATTTTGCTTTTTCTCTATTAAAATAATTTTCATCACCATATCTTTCTAAACATGTATTTTTTACTTTCTAAAATATTTCCTTTTTCTTATTTTCATCTTTATATAATTCATTTAATGTTTTCTCAACATTAATGCCATCTAACATATTTGCATGTTCTTTACAACATGTTTTATTGAATAAAAAATTTTTTTTACCATTTAAAAATTTTACAGGTGCTCCACATATTACACATGTTGGACGTATATCTATATTATACTAAATACGTTTTATTGTTTCTCGTAGTGACTATGAATCTGTATAGCGATTTTCTAAATAATTTCTATATTCATCTGAAATTTTATTTAATCGCTATACATTTACATGTCCATTAGATTTTAAAAAATATGATAATATTTCCTAATCTGTAATCATATATTAATAATTTTCATTTTTAGGTTGATCTACCTTATCATAAGTACCATATTTTACAAAATACTTATTGAAATCACAAGTTTTAACTTTGAAGATAATTCGTTCACCCTTACGTGTCTTCAAGCCCATAGGTGTACGAAGAACTAGTCCTTCGGCAAGATGCGGTTCTTCTGCAATATTAGAATTAAATCCTTTCTTTACATATTCAATTGCTTCATCAATAGTAAACTTACCTACAAATGGAACAATATCTACACCAAGTTTATTGAAAATTTCATCTCGATTTTCACGAAGAAGATACATATCATCTACTTTTACATCAAAACCAATGAAAGAATTATCTTTTCTATAGTATCCTGCAGATTGAATACCTGCACCGTAACCTTCACCATACAATGTATATCTCTTTGGAATTTTTGTTTCATCAAGTTCATATACATTAAATTGTGTATTAAGTACGGACCATGTTTTTTCTTGCATTAGTTCATCTGTTACATACATTTCTTTAGAAAGACCCAATGCATTCAATACCTTATCTTCTGTCAATTCAGTTGTAAGATATGCATACAGCATCTTTGGGATCTGTGCATTATCAGTCTTTCCCTTATATGCAACATTCCACTTAATACCGATATTATTACCAATATCTGATGTGATAAATTCACGGGTTACTTCAATACGAGTATTCATTCCGTCTACCTTTTCCTCTGCATCGAACTTACAATTCCGCATCCATTCCAACTCAGGTACTGCAAATTCATCATAAGGCATGATTACATTATTTGCATCTCTCTTAAAGATTGTATTAATCTTCTGATAAGTATTCTCACTTCTCTTTTACTTTCCCATAATTTAATATTTAATATGATTTATAATGTTTATAACTTAGATTTTATAAAAAGTCTTTATACTGTTAATTTTTCAATTTGTTTATCAGCAGATCTCGCAAGAGATTTAAATCTGCCGATATAATATTTTATAACTTTATCAACATATTCAATGTCTGTTGTTTCTTTGATAATCATTCCAGAAATTATCACATAAATCTTTCGCTTTTTCTGAATAAGTTTTCTTTTTCATTTTTATATCATTTTAACTAAAATAACTCATATGGTACAATATCATTCTCTTTAATTTCAATAGCATCACATGTATGAACATACTCGCCATGTTTTTCCATAAGTGAACGTACTTATAGATCATCAATATCATTCACTAAGAAAATCCCTCTATCTGTTTTTACTTTATATAATTTAATATCCATAATTTTATTATTTTAATTTACTTCAATATTTTATTAACATCACAAAGATACATAAAATATTTGAATGAAAAAAAATATTTTCAATAAATATACAAACAATTATTTAGTTTAATTAGAAATGTTATTAAATAATCTTGATCAAAATTTTGTTATTGCATTAGATTTCAATTGGTTTTATCCTGATGTTACTGAAAAATGGATGCCAATATTAAATAGAATGTATTTACCATATATGACATTAGAAGATTTCTTCAATGCATAGATTGCATCTATAAATTTTCCAGGATTAAATTCAGGTACAGTAATATAGCAAGGAAGAGAATATAAAATTCAGAAAAGACCTGGAAAGCAGGAAGATATGTTATTGGAAAAGACATTAACATTAACTGTTAAAACAGCAGAAAGTTATATAAGTTATTTTGTAGCAAGACATCAATATGATTTATATTTAAGATTAGGATAGTTAACACCTTTATACCTTCCTAATATATCTGTTTCTTTATTAGATGATGGTGGTTTTGAAACAGTTACATACTGTTATCAGCAATTAACACCGACAAGTATAGGTGATTTATCTATGTCATATGCAGCTCGCATGGGTTCGTTTAATACATTCACATGGTCTTTTGTATATAACTATTATGATGTATATATTAGAAACGGTAATGGAGAAAGAGAATTAATATCTAAAGAATATGATCCTTATAAAGATGGAAATAGTGAATTTCTTGATTTGGATGATTCTAAATATTCATCAAAAACACATCCAGGTATTTCATCTAAGGTAAAGATTAATAAATTACAGTCTTTATCGAGAAGAGTTCCTGGTTAGATAAGTGTTAATTTAAAAAAATAATTTAATAATAATATGTGTGATTGTGTAGTTTATAATACGCCTATGAATACAATAGGTGTAGGAGATCCGGTTCCATTTGGTATAAATTCATATGGTTCAGGTGATAGATTTGATACGACTCCTGGTAGTAAATCAAAAAATAAAAATAAGAAAATATATTCTAAACCTCCAGTATAGCATGGATTTAACGGAATTAAGCAAATGCCGTTAATTGTTATGAGTAGTAAAAATAAAAAGAGATAAGAATTCAATATTCTTATCTCTTTCTTTTATTATATATTAAATTTAAAATTATCTATTTTATCTGTTATATTTGTTATATTAAAACCATTTTTTTCTAAAAGTTCTTTTGCTGATTGATATACTTTACTGTAATCTTGTTCTACAAAAGTACGTAAACTTGTGAATCTGAATTTTAATCTATCAATTTCCTATGCTATTACTTCATGAGAAACATCAGATTTATTTTTTCTATCAATATATTTCTAATATTGTTCTATTACTGAAATTGATAAATCTATGCATCGTTGTACTTTTAAATTTAATATTATTAAACAATCTGCAATTGATTTAAATGAAAATACAAGTTTATCAGAATGTCCTCTACCGTATGGTCTATGTTCTCGAGTAGTAAATAATAAAGATGTATCACTACCATATGTTTGTCTTATCATACTTGCATAAATACCGTCACAATTTACTTGATTCCAATAACTTACTAGTTTAAATTCATCAAATTTTTTATTTGTTAATATATCATTATCTAAATCCTGTAATTCCATATTAACATCAAAACATATATCCATAAAGTTATTAACGTTTTTTATAACTTTTGAATCTAAACTTTCATGTTTCCTGACTTTTAATATTTGTCTATAACGTTCTATATTTTTCTTGTTTAAATTTGTCTATGAAAGTACGAAATCTCTATATTCACGTCGATTATTTAATTTATTTGTTATGTCAATATTATCCATATATTTTGGATCAACAACATAAACTTTTGTTATAGCTGTTATTTTCTATAATGACTTTATATTATCAGCGCCTAATTCTTTTTTTATATCAGATGAAGATGTCAAAACATCATATACAGGAATCTTTGTAAATGCTTTATTTACAAAATCTTCAACTTTCTTTGAATCTGTTGCGAAATCCGTTATATCTGTTTTCTCATTATAATTTTTATTTGGTTCCAACCATGAATTATAAGGATTTACTGAAGTAATATATAAAATAATTTTATTATCTATTGTTACTGCTCTTAATTGATCTTCATAATCTACCCAGAACTATATACCTGTTTTATATATTTTTTTCTTAGCATCTTCTGGCGTTATTGTTAATAACTGCGTATCTGTAATATCTGATATACCTAAATTATGTTCAGCTTTTGCTTTAAGCATACGATTAATAATACCAATAATAGTATTATCTATATATGAACCATCCCATTGTTTAGTTTTCTGAATTCTCTTATATGTACATTTAATAACAGACTGTCGTCCTTTAACTGTATCACACATTTCCTATGTTAATTTACCATTAGATGCAAGTCTTTCATATTTCATAACAACATAAAAGAAATCAGCACCTTCTCTTTGTTTCATATATCCTTCATCTCTACATGGAATTAATGTTAAATTAGATCTGTCAAATTTATGTAGTAAAGATGAAAGTGTTACAGAATTTAATGATTCATTTATATGTTTTAGATTTTTTGCTATATATAAAACTTCACTTAATAACATAATTTATAAAAATTGAATTATCATTTAATTATTTATTTAATTAAATGATAATTCAAACATATATATTAATTTTACGAAAAATTAACTTTTTGTTCATATACAGGGAAGTGTTGTTCCAAATATATTTTCTTTCGTTCTTGTCCATGTCTCCAGAGATAATTATCTTTATATCGTTTATTAGGATCTGCTGAATATCTTATATCATCGACAAAATCAAATATAACAACTTTATCTTTTCCTGGATACAAACGAATTCCTCTACCACATATTTGTCGTACAAGACGCTCTGATTTTGCAGTATCAACTAAAAATATAGACCATAGATTTTTAATATCAATACCTTCACCAAATGTATTAATAGATGCAACTATTACTGTATTACCAGAAGTATCTTCTTCCATACATTGCTTATAATAATCTCTTGTTTTATTTGGCGTGTTTCCATCTGTATAATAAACGTCTTTAGATGAATTATCTTTTATATAATCATATACTTTTTTACCGTATCCATATTTAATATCACCGAATAAAACTAATGCATTTTTCTTTGTATTAATTACCTGATCACAAATATATTTCAATCTTGTATATGATTCATTAACAGTTTTTCTTTCTATCTTAAGAACTTTGCTTCCCGCTGTTATATCCATCGGATTTTTATTTGCTCGATATATATACATTGTTTCTTTAGTCTGCTGATCTGCCCATTTAAGATATTGAATTACTGCATATATAGGTGTTCCTCTTTTCTCTGTATTAATCAATTGATCTGCTGTTAATTTATAAACAACTGGACCTACTACAGATTGTATATAAAGATTTTCATACATTGTTTCTTTTGGAAATGTACCGGTTACACCAATTGAATATTTTAAATTAGACATATTATATAAAATATTCTTTATTGAAGCTGCATTTCCAAGATGGTGGCAATTACTTATACATAAATCATTAGCATAATAATTATGATTCAAATCGCTATCACTTTTTATTCTTAAATTATATACATCACCTTTATATTCTAATACTTTAATATTTTTAATATGTATACTAAATTCTAAATTTAATATTTCATCATCTATATTTAAATCATCAACTCGTACATAACCTCTATTCTTTGTTAATACTTTATGATTACCTGTTAATTTAATAAATGTACCATCTTCTTTTTCCAACTCATAAATTACTTCATGAGATGATAGATTTTTATACACATAATCAACTTCATGTATTTCTTTTTGTTTTGTTTCTTCATTATACGTAAATACTTTGTCTCCTTTAACAACGTCAGATATTTTTTTCTTATTTCCATCTGCCATTGTTATTAATGTATCTGGATGACAACACTCATCGCATATACACCCTCCAAATCTATCAAAGAATTCTTTTTTACGCTTACAGAGACTTTGAAACGTACCAAATAATATATTACATGATTCTACTTTAGCTTTCTATTTCTTTGTTAAACCAGAGCGAAGAATACCAATTTCCCAATTATGATTATGTTTCTTTAAATAAGATTCATAACGTTCATACTGAACTGCTGATTGGTTTGCCAAATCAACAGATGGTACAATATATAGAATATTATCTATACCCTGTGTATCAATAAGATATTTGAATATCATGAATGATATTAAAGTCTTTCCGCCTGATGTAGAAATCTCACCACAACACTTTTTATATTTCAATAATGTATACGCTGCCTTTACTTGATAATCATATGGTTTAAATTCTTTTCCTTCTTCATTTTCTGCACCTTCAAAAATATCATCTATATAACTCTTAAAATCTTCAAACTTTAATGTAAACTAATTTAAAAAATTCTGTGCAGCTGGAGTCATTTCCATTGCTATATTGAACTTTTTAGCAACCTTAATAATTTCCAACCACAAATTAGTAGAGATCATATTATACTTATTCATAAATTCTCTATCTGTAATTTGTATGTTAGTAATCTTCTTTAACATCCATGCATTAGGTATTTCCCTTGTAAAAGCTCTACGTATAACATTCAATTCAAATATATAATCTGAACTAATAACAAAATAATTGTTATCAAATGTTATATCAACTTTCATTTACTTATCTGTTATATTTTTACTATTTAATATTTATATAACATATTTATATATTAGTCTTATTTAAAAGTCTATTATTTTTAATAAAATTAAGTAAAAATTATGTTAAAAAATAAATTAAAATAATGTAGACTTTTTTCACAAAAGTAAGTAAAATAATTACTG